>NPIE01001442.1_pt4 | contig 71357 bp, 73 predicted proteins | sample 8637661 | NCBI WGS metagenome assembly NPIE01 (sample SAMN07420842, study PRJNA396082) | bioreactor metagenome | isolation source: sample BA12 brine-fed electro-methanogenic bioreactor BA | place: Japan: Kochi | collected 2016-12-09 | reverse complement strand
TTGTCTAATTCTTTATAGTTGACTAAATGAAACAATCGCAGTCAAATGAAACAACATCATATCAACTGAAACAAAATCAACGCACCCTACCCGACTGTCGACTGTCGACTGACAACTGCCGACCGGGTGGACACATGGGTCCACCCCTACACCGGCTACCGGACTGCCGACTGACCACTGCCCACTAATCATCAATTATTCTTCTGTTGCCCCCGGATTATTTATTAAATTCAACCTAATATTTTGAGGGATATATGGCTTTTCATGTGATACAGGATTTGCCCAAGCCGGAGGAAATGCTAGGTGAACTGCCTCTGCCGGATGCGTTGAAAACCGTTAAAAAATTGCGGGATAAACAGGTTTCCGACATAATTCGGGGCGCATCATCCGCTTTTATCGTGATTGTCGGTCCCTGTTCGGCCCATGATGCAGATGCTGTATGTGAATATGTGTCACGCCTTGCCCGGGTTCAGGAGAAGGTCAAGGACCGCCTGATGCTTATTCCCAGGATCTATACGAATAAACCCCGCACATTGGGTACCGGATACAAGGGAATGCTTCATCAACCGGATCACATGGGAAAACCCAACATTGTAAAAGGGATTCAATCCCTTCGGCAAATGCATATTCGTGCCATAAACGAATCCGGACTGTCAGCTGCGGATGAAATGCTGTATCCCGGAAACTATCCCTATGTAGAGGATTTGCTCTCCTATGTTGCAATTGGTGCCCGTTCTGTGGCAAATCAACAGCACCGGTTAACGGTAAGCGGATTGGATATTCCCGTGGGAATGAAGAATCCTACGTCGGGGGAAGTCCGTGTAATGCTTGAGTCCATTTATGCAGCCCAGCATTCCCATGTGTTTGTCTATAATAATAAAGAAGTCCGTACGGACGGCAACCCCCTTACACACGGTGTTCTTCGCGGAGCTGTAGACCCGTCGGGCATCAGAGTCCCCAATTATCACTATGAAGATCTTACACGCATATCACATCTCTATCTGAAACAGGATGTGCAAAATCCGGCATTGATCGTGGATGTCAATCATGACAATTCAAATAAGCGGTATGAAGAACAGCCCAGGATAGCCCTGGAAGTGATGAAAAGCCGACGTATCAATCCTGATTTGAATAAAATAATAAAAGGACTCATGATTGAGAGCTATTTGGTTGGCGGCCGGCAGGAGATGAACGGAACAACGTACGGCCAATCTATTACGGATCCCTGTCTGGGTTGGGATGAAACAGAACGACTGCTTTTAGAAATTGCAGACGAAGTGGATTAAATCTATTAAATACTATTATATCTGTTATTAAATATAATTTCATTAACCGGTTTTCTGGGACGGGGCGGTTCGTCCGGACTCCCAACAGCTTTTTTACCTACGATTATCAGAGTAATAATATCATATTCTTCAGGAATATTTAAGATTTCCCGTGTTTTTTTCGGACTGAATCCTGCAACGGGATGGGCTGTGAGTCCCAGCTCGGTTGCCTGTAATAATAACTGTCCCACAGACAAACCGGTGTCAAACTGATAATAGTCCCGTGAACCTGCAACACAATCATCGTCTTTCCGGGAAAAAACGGCAATAACCAGTGAAGCACCATGGATCCATTCATTTCCCCCTGAATATACATTATGCATTTCCCGGAGCTTGTCCTGATCTGTTATAAAGATATAACGCCACGGCTGATTGTTGAAACAGGAGGGAGCCAGCCTTGCCGCCTGAATAAGCAAATCCAATTCATTTTTTGTCAGTTCTGTTTTCTCTAAATGCCGGTATGAACGGCGTTTTTGTACGGCTTCATGAACGTTCATTGTTTCTCCAATAAAGCCTGTATTGTTTTAATGACCTCATCATCCCGCGGATTGGTCCGCGATGCAAAACGGGCTGCCACATTTCCCTCACTGTCAATAATGAATTTTGTGAAATTCCAGCCGATTGTTCCCCCTGTTTCCGGATGCATTTTTTTATCCGTAAGCCAAGCATATAAGGGATGAATATCATTCCCTTTCACGGATATCTTTGCCAGTACGGGAAAAGTCACACCAAAATTCATCTGGCAGAATTCCTGTATCTCTTCATTGCTCCCCGGTTCCTGATTCATAAAATTATTTGCGGGAAATCCCAGGATAACCAATCCCTTGTCTTTATAGTCCTCATAGAGTTTCTGAAGATCGTCATATTGAGGTGTAAACCCGCATTTACTGGCTACATTTACAACCATCACAACCTTTCCCCTGAATTGATCCATGGGAAAGGTTTCCCCGGTTGCCGTCCTTCCTTCAAAGGAATAAAAATTCAAATTTTCCATCGCAGTCAATCCTCCTGTTATCAGTAGAATCATTGTTATGAATCGAATGTATTGTTTCATAGTTCTATCCTTCTGTTATTTCTTCTTTGAGACAAGGGATTGATCTTCGTTACATGCGATAACCGGCATCTCGATACAATCCGCTTTGCAGTGTTCAAGCATCCAATCATCCAATCATCCAATCAAATCAATCAATTCAATCGTCTGCCGACTGAATAAGTGACGCGTAACGAGTGGGCCCCTGCGCCACTGCCGACTGTCCACTGTCCACTGCCGACTTTTCAACATAAAACTCATTGCTTTTTAGAAAAAAAAAAGTGAATTTCCCGCCGTGATGTCAAAGAAATGCACAGGACGAAAAATTCCCAACTGACATAGAGGATTGTATGGCAAAATCCATCAAAAGCGGCATTGATATCGATCTTGGTAATCAATGCTCCCGCACCGCCTATTCATGGGCAAAAAAAAGTTTCAGCCATCGGCCTGAAGCGTCCGGTAATCCTCTCATTAACGTGGACGGTGTGTTTTCAAACGTGATGGATTACCAAGGGGTAAAAGTTGGAATTTCTTCAGACGGTATAGGCACTAAAATCGAATTGGCCGAACGGACAGGCATTTACAATACACTCGGGTTTGATCTGGTTGCCATGACAGCCGATGATCTGGCCGCAAATGGTATTGAAGCGGTAAATCTTTCAAATATTCTGGACGTGGACCATCTGGATCATGCCATTGTGGATTCCCTGATGCAGGGTCTCTATGAAGCAGTAAAAATTGCACGAATAACCGTTACCGGCGGTGAAATTGCCGAATTGGGAAACCGGATAAGCGGCTATGGTGAACGTATGCACTTCAACTGGTGTTCAACGGCCACGGGAATCGTTCCTGAAGGACATGAACTCATTGACGGTTCCGGTATTAAACCGGGACAGATTGTCCTCTCTCTTGCTTCCCGGGGATTCAGAAGTAATGGTTTTTCACTGATCCGACATGTCCTTGAGGATGCTTTCGGTCCAAAATGGCATGAAAAAAGGGTTGATAATGATAAAACCTGGGGGGAAGCCCTGTTGACGCCTTCCCGCATTTTTTCTCCCCTCGTTACCGATCTGATCCGGTCCGGTATTCCCCTCTACGGAATAGCCCATATTACCGGCGGCGGGATTGCGGAGAATTTTGAACGGACCCTGAAATCAACCCGGTACGGCGCGGATCTTATGTCCCTCTTTAATGCTCACGAAATCATGAAAACGGTTCAGAAAATTGGCAAAGTTCCTGAAAAAACCGCCTATCGTCTGTGGAATATGGGGAATGGAATGCTATTAGTTACCGATGAAAAATTTCTGCCTGATATTGAAAAACTCTCAGAAAATTATAATTACCCTGTATGTAAAGCAGGGATAATCACCAATGAGCCCGTAATCCGGATTCAAAGCTCGGGGTGCGACCCCCAAATCCTGCAATATCCTTTAACATAAAGGAGCTTTTGTGTCAAAACTGTTTTTTATACATGTGGTGCTGAAAGATCATATCAGAGATGTTGCCGCTGAACAGGTGAAAAATTCTTCGCAACGGTATCTGAATATTGAAACAGGCAGGGTTAAATCATCAAAACTCTTTACTCTGAATGTGGAAATTTCAGACTCGGAAGCCCGCCGTTTTGCGGAAGAAGTCCTCTGTGATCCGGTGATGCAGACGTTTTACTTTAATTCGTTTTTTACCGACAGCCGTTTTAAACGATACCTGCTTATATCAAAACGTCCCGGCGTGACGGACGATGAAGGAATTTCAGCGCAGAAAGCCCTGTCGGATCTTTTAAACCGCGATTTGCCATCCGGTGTTCAAATGATTTATACGGGAGATGTTTATTATTTTGAAGAAGATCTGAGTGATCCTGATCTTTTAAAAATCGGCGAGGAACTCCTGGGAAATCCCCTGATCAATCATTTTGAAACAGGAACGCCCAATAAGCCCATTGATTATGTCCCCGATGTGCGGATTGAATCAGCTGCGCAAATTAATACGATACCCATTGATTTGGATGATGAGGGCCTTCAGGATCTTTCCACAAAGATGCTTCTGTCACTGAATCTTGAAGAGATGAAAGCAATCCGGGATTATTTTTCCCGGGAGGATGTCCGTACTATCCGCCAATCATCAGGAATCGCTCCTGATCCTACAGATTGTGAACTTGAAATTCTTGGCCAGACATGGTCAGAACATTGTAAACATAAAGAGTTCAATGCGATCATTCATTATTATGATAAAGAATCCGGACGGGAAGAAATTATTGATTCCCTCTTTAAGACATATATCCGGAAATCCACGGACATAATCCGCGAACGTTTTGAAAAAGCCGGAAATCCCTGGCTCCTGAAAGTGTTTACCGATAATGCAGGTGTGGTGCGCATTGATGATGAAACCGGTTTTATCTGGAAGGTGGAAACCCATAATTCACCGTCTGCCCTCGATCCGTACGGCGGTGCCCTGACAGGCATTGTGGGTGTAAACCGGGATCCGCTGGGCACGGGAATCGGCGGTGCAGAACTCCTTTTCAATACCAATGTGCTTTGTTTTGGCAATCCGGATTACCGGGGTGAACTCCTGCCCGGACAGCTGCATCCCAGACGGATTATGACCGGTGTGGTGAAGGGTATAGAGGAAGGCGGCAATAAATCGGGAATTCCCACAATAAACGGATCCGTGATCTTTGATGACCGTTTCAGCGGCAAACCCCTGGTTTTTTGCGGAACCGGAGCCGTTATCCCTCTGAAATACGGTGATCGCTATACGTGGATCAAAGAGATTCATCCGGGTGATAAAATTCTAATGGCCGGCGGCCACGTAGGGAAAGATGGTATTCATGGTGCGACGTTTTCCTCCCTGGAAATCGATGAACACTCGCCCAGATCTGCCGTTCAGATCGGATCTCCCATTACACAGAAGAATATGTCCGATTTTATGGTGGATGCTGCCCGAAAGGGACTGATTAAATGTTCTACGGATAATGGTGCCGGAGGATTGTCATCCTCCATCGGCGAACTGGCCGGAATTTCCGGCGGTGCCAGAGTCCGGCTCGAAAAGGTCCCCCTCAAGTATCCCGGTCTCCAGCCATGGGAAATTTTTGTTTCCGAATCTCAGGAACGCATGACGCTGGTGGTTGAAGAGCATAAATTGGATGACCTTATCGAACGGGCAAAAGCATACGATGTGGAACTGAGTGAAATCGGTGAATTTACGGATAGCGGATTGCTGGAATTGTTTTATGAAGAGAGACCGGCAGCCCTCTTAAACCTTGATTTTCTCCATGACGGCGTTCCCCGGAAGCATCTCCGGGCCGTGTGGAAAAAACCGGTTCCGGAAGAATCTGAGCTTCCGGAAAATTTGAATATTGAAGAGACAATTTTAAATCTTCTTTCCGGTCTGAATATCTGTTCTCGAGAGAGTATAATCCGACGCTATGATCACGAAGTTAAAGGCCGGACCATTATAAAACCCCTGATGGGTCATACAGGCAACGGTCCGCAGGATGCGGGAGTAATACGACTGAATTTCAAATCCTGGGCAGGCATTGCCGTGTCCAACGGGATTATGCCGAAGTTTGTGGATATTGATGCCTATGAATCATCTGCCGGCGCCTTTGATGAAGCGATCCGTCAGATTATTTCCATCGGCGGCCGGCTCCCCGATCCGCAGAATGTGAATAGTCCGTTCTGGTCCGTCAATGATAACTTTTGCGTTCCCGACTCTGTCTATGATCCGGTATCAAATCCGGACGGGAAATATAAACTGGCCCAGCTAGTACGAATGAATCAGGCACTCTTTGATATGGCCACGGCATTCAACATTCCCATGACGTCGGGTAAAGACAGTATGAAAAACGATTTCCGGAAAGGGAATGTAAAGATTTCTGTTCCTCCGACTGTCCTGTATTCAATGACTGCTTATATTGACGATATCCGCACTCTTACCAGCTCGGACTTCAAAAATCCCGGTGATTTAATCTATCTTGTGGGAAAAACCAGAGATGAAATGGGAGGGTCGGACTTGTTCAGTTTTCTTGGACTGCAAAGTGCGAATGTCCCCAAAGTACGTAAAACGTATGCTCTTCAGCTCTATCAAAGAATGTCTGCAGCTCATGCTGACGGACTGATCAACTCCTCTCATGATCTTTCAGACGGCGGATTGGCAATTGCTCTGGCGGAATGTGTGTTCGGAGGCCGTTTTGGCGCGGCAATCGAAGTCGGGTACTCCGGTTTGCCTCTCATAACTGAACTCTTTTCCGAGTCCCATTCCCGGTTTGTCGTGTCTGTCCCTGCAAAATATCAGTCGGCGTTTGAGTCTCTCATGGGAACGGATTGCCGGTTTTTGGGAGCTGTTACGGAAACAGAAGCTTTACACATATCCTTTGAAGGCGTATCTGTCGCTCTGTTAACAAAAGATGAAATGTTGGACAAATGGAGAAACGGACTTGTTTTCTGATATAAAAAAATCGGACGTATCGGTTAAAGCCCTGGTTTTGACCGGTTACGGCATCAATTGTGAAGTTGAGATGGCTGCTGCCTGCAGACTGGGCGGCGCCCGGGCTGATATTGTCCATCTGAGCCGGATCTTTAACGGTGATGTTTCCATTCATGATTATGATCTTCTAAATTTTCCGGGCGGTTTTTCTTTCGGGGATGATCTGGGCTCAGCAAAAGTGCTGGCAAATAAATTTAAAGTTCGCAAAATGGCATCCGGAACCCTCTTCCTGGATGAATTACAGCGGTTCCTGGATGAAGGGAAATATATAATCGGTGTGTGCAACGGTTTTCAGGCACTGGTTAAAATGGGACTCCTGCCGAATATTAACGGAAATTTTGACCAGGAAGCTACCCTTACATTCAATGATTCGGGGAAGTTTGAAGATCGCTGGATAACATGCAGGGTTTTGCCGGAAAATCCGTCTCCCTTTCTAAAGGATATTAAAACCATCGACCTGCCGGTCAGGCACGGAGAGGGAAAGTTGATTTTCAGGGATGATGCCGTCCGTCAAGCTGTGGTTGAACATAGATTAAATGTTCTTGCCTATGCTGATAAAAACGGCACGATCACAGATCAATATCCCTATAATCCCAACGGCTCAGAGCTGAATTGTGCCGGTTTGTGTGATCCGGGAGGGCAGATATTCGGACTGATGCCCCATCCGGAAGCATTTCTGACCGTATATAACCATCCGGACTGGAATTTCAGAAAAAAAACAGAGGAAATTCTTGACGATGAGACGGGGGACGGGTTAAAGATTTTTGAGAATATTGTTGCAAGACTGACAGCCGCCAGCCGATGCTCACAGGTATGATGAGTTAAGGATGATAAATTCAGAATTCAGAATTCTGAATTCAGAACTCAAAATTCAAAATTATCCCATGAAAGGTATTCCATGAAAGGTGAAAGACGTATCAAACGGGTTTTAATCAGCGTATCCGATAAGACAGGTCTGGGTGAATTCGGATCCTTTCTTCATTTATCCGGATGTGAGATTATTTCCACCGGCGGGACCCGGAGGGTTCTGGAAGAAAAAGGGATCCCTGTCACGGATATTCAAAATGTAACCGGTAATCCGGAAGCGTTTGGCGGCCGTATGAAAACCATTTCTTTCCAAATTGAATCCGCCCTGCTTTTTGATCGTGAAAAGGATGGCGAAGAAGCTGAAGAACTGGGAATTCAGCCCATAGATATGGTTGTATGCAATCTGTACCCGTTTGAAAAAGTCAAAAAAGAAGGGGGAGATTTACCCCGTTTGATTGAACATATTGATATCGGCGGACCGACCATGATCCGGGCGGCTGCTAAAAACTATCGCTGGGTGACCGTTGTGGTTGATCCGTCAGATTATCCTTCAATCATTGAAACCATGAAAGCGAATGACGGCAGTACCGACCTTGATTTCCGGTTCAGCTTAATGCGCAAGGCCTTTAATCATACTGCCGATTATGACAGTCTGATTGCCGTCACCATGGACGAACAAGCCGGAAATCTTACCCTGCGCTTTGCTTTTGATAAGCCGAATATTCTCAGATATGGCGAGAATGCACACCAGAAAGGAATGCTGTACCGTCTGCGCAATGCTGATGATTCCTTGTGCGATATGGATGTTCTCCACGGCAAGTCCATTTCATATAATAATATGTTCGATCTCTATGGCGCCCTTGAGGCCGTCAGAGATTTGAAAGAGTCTGCCGTATCCATTATCAAACATGCCAATCCGTGCGGCTTATGCCAGGGAAAAGACCAGCGGAAGGTCTTTGAAAAAGCGTGGGCCGGCGATCCTGTCTCCGCCTTCGGCTCCGTGATTGCTTTTAACCGGGAATTACGCCTGGAAACCGCCCGTTTTCTTGATCTGGATGCTGACGATAAATCCCAACGGAAATTTGTGGAAATTATTGCTGCTCCGTCGTTTGAACCGGCAGCTCTGGAGTATTTGAAACAAAATAAAAATCTCAGGATAGTTCTGTTTGATCCGGCACGTCTCAAACCGGAATATGATATGAAATTCCTGTATAACGCATTACTTTATCAGGATGCGGACAGGGGTGTTTATGAGAAACTGGAAACCGTGAGCATTCAAAAAAACGATGTGGATGAAAACCTGATACATTTTGGATTGACCGCTGTCCGTCAACTGAAATCCAATGCCATCTGTGTTGCCAGGATCTGTTCTGACGGTGATTTTCAGCTCCTGGGCATGGGCTGCGGCCAGCCGAACCGCGTGAACTCAACCCAATTGACGCTGGAGAGGTGCCGGCAGAATTTGATGACTGAATACAAGGGGGATCCGGATGGTTTGGAGACGTATATCCGGGATGAGATGGGCAAAGCCGTCCTCTTCTCTGATGCTTTCTTTCCCTTTCCGGACAATGTGGAACTGAGTTATGAAGCAGGAATTAAAACAATTGTTCAACCCGGGGGATCTATTCGGGATAAAGCGGTGATCGAAAAAAGCAATGAATTGGGTATGACGCTTATTTTTACGGGCATGCGTCATTTCAAACATTAATACAGGAGGATTCATGGACTGTTTAACGCATTTTTTTTCTCCACAGCTTAAAAAACTCCACAGCGGAAAGGTCAGGGAGAGTTTTAAAGCCGATGAAAATCACCGGCTGATTCTGGCTACAGACCGTATTTCCAGTTTTGATTTTGTTCTTGAAACACCCGTCCCGTATAAAGGGGCTGTCCTTAATTCCTTATCTGCCTGGTGGTTTGAAAAAACGCTTGATATCTGTCCGAACCACTTTGTTAAAAGTCTTGATCCTTCAATGAGTCTTGTCAGGGAAGCTGAACCAATACGGCTGGAAATGATTGTGAGAGCTTATCTAACCGGTTCAGCCTGGCGAAAATATGAAAAAGGGGAGAGAACAGTTTCCGGTGTGCCGGTCCCGGATGATCTGACAAAAAATGCGCCATTCCCCGAACCCATTGTGACGCCAACAACCAAAGAAGCGTCTGACCGGCCTATCAGTGCCGGCGATATTGTTAAGGAAGGCTGGATCAGTGAAGCCATATACCGGAAAATGCATGACATATCCCTGAAACTCTTTGAGAGGGGACGTGCCGTCCTGGCTGAACGGGGTATTATTCTCGTGGATACAAAATATGAATTCGGATTGATTGACGGCGAAGTGGTCCTGATTGATGAAATCCATACACCCGATTCATCCCGATTCTGGCTTAAAGATGCCTGGGAAAAGAATCCCAAAACCGTGGAACAATTGGATAAGGAATTTGTGCGGAATTATTTGATGGAACATAAAACACCTTCCGGTTATCCCCTGACGCTGCCGGAGGAGATCGTTTCTGAAACAAGCCGGCGCTATCTCGAACTCTATGAACGCATTACAGGCAAAGAACTCGTTCTGCCCCCAAGCCGTCCGCAGACAAGAATAACGGAAAATCTCATAAAAACCGGTTTTATGAAAGAAGGGTGTGTTGTCATTGTTATGGGTTCTCCATCCGATATTCCCCACGCGGAAAAGATGGCAGAGAGAATTAAAACGTATCACATTGCGGTTAATATGCGAATTGTGTCAGCCCATAAAAATGGAGAAATGATCCCGGTCCTCATGGAAGACGTGATCTATTCTGCCGATCCCGTATGTGTGATTGCTGTGGCCGGCAGGTCCAACGGTCTGGGTGGTGCTCTGTCTGCCAATTTACCGGTTCCGGTGATAAATTGCCCCCCTTTCAGTGATAAAACAGACCTGATGGTTAATATAAATTCATCTCTGATGATGCCGTCTGATACGCCTGCCCTTACGGTTGTGGATCCGAAAAATGCCGCAGATGCTGCCGTTCTCTGTCTGAATACGCCCAACCTCAAGAAGGCATTCAGATTGAAAATTGCTCATGTAAAGATGGAATTGGATAAAGCAAACAAAGAGCTGCAGGAACGCTGAAATGTTTAAAGCCATCTCACCGCTGGACGGACGATATGCCGAAAAACTTGATCCCCTCAGGGACTTTTTTTCGGAATTTGCTCTTATGAAAATGCGGGTGATTACGGAAATCAGATTCATCAAAGCTATGGATGAACTCCGCTGCTTTGCACCTCTCACGGCTGATGAATTACACCGTCTGGACAAAATTGAAACCGCATTTGATGAATCCGATTATCTTGAAATTAAAGAGATTGAAAAAACAACCAATCATGACGTGAAGTCCTGTGAAATTTATCTTCAGCGACATGCCGGACTCCGTGAGCCCAACCGGATCCATTTCGGACTGACCTCCGAAGATGTGAACAACCTGTCATACACTTTTTTATTGAAAGCATACCGGGATTCAGTTCAGTTGCCCCAATTAAAAGAATTGCTCCTGCTTTTGTGTGACTATACAGAAAAATGGGCCGGGACAGTTTTTCCTGCCAGAACTCACGGACAAATGGCTTCACCTACGACGTACGGAAAAGAAACAGCCGTCTTTTTAAACCGGCTTTTCAGACAATACAAGCACCTTGGGGAATTTGTTTTCAGAGGGAAGATAAACGGTGCAACCGGGAATTATTCGGCGTTTATTGCTGCAAGTCCTCAAATTGACTGGCAGGAATTTGCCCGGCAATTTATGGAAAATTATAACCTGGCACTAAATCCGGTTACAACCCAGATCGAAGATCATGATTCATGGGCGGAATATTTTGAAATAACCCGTCTCATTAATCAGATCCTTTTGGATTTGGACAAAGATACATGGCTCTATCTCATGATGGGATATCTCATCCTTGCTTCCGTTAAAGAGGAAGTCGGTTCATCTACCATGCCTCATAAAGTAAACCCGATAAATTTCGAAAACAGCGAAGGAAATCTGAAAATTTCCAATGCGCTTCTGTCAGCTTTATCGGAACATCTGACGAACTCCCGCCTGCAGCGTGATCTGTCCGACAGCACGGTTGCCCGGAATATGGGAACAGCCCTGGGACATTCTTATCTTGCCGTATCGGAAACGCTGAAAGGAATGAAAAAAATCTCCGTGAACAGTGAATTTTGTCTTCAGCAAATATCTGAATATCCCGAACTCCTTGCCGAGCCGATTCAGACCATCCTCAGAAAAGCCGGCCATTTCGATCCTTACGGTTTTATGAAGGATCTGACAAGAGGCCGGAGATTGACCATGAAGGATATCCATAAGGCATTGGAAACCCTGAATATCGATCCGGACCTGAAGCACGATTTAAAATCGCTCAGACCGGAAAACTATGTGGGAATTGCACCGAAACTTGCACGGGTCACGGCAGAAGAAATCAGAGATTATTTCAGGGAGAATGAGCAATGAACATTGTAGTATTGGGCTCGGGCGGCCGTGAACATGCCCTGGCATGGAAACTGGAACAGGACCTGGGTAAGGATACCGTCTGTGTCATACCCGGTAACGGAGGAACCCGGAATAACGTAAATCTGAACCCCATGGATTTTAAGTCCGTTAAGGATTATTGTGAGAAGAACCGGGTTGACTGGCTGATCGTGGGTCCGGAAGATCCTCTGGCTCACGGGATCTATGATTATTTTGAAGGCTCGCCGGTTAACGTATTCGGTCCATCCCAGGCCGCAGCCCAACTGGAAGCATCCAAGATTTTTTCAAAGAATTTTATGAAAAAATATAATGTTGCCACGGCTCAGTGTTTTTTTTCATCAGATCCGGGCAAACCGGAAGATTTTATTAAATCCCTGCAGGGACAGGTTGTTGTAAAATATGACGGTTTGGCAGCAGGAAAGGGCGTAACGGTCTGCTCTTCCCAGGCAGAAGCACTTGCGGCAATATCAGAGATTCGGCAGAAATTTGGAAACAATGCTTCCTATCTTCTGGAAGAACGGTTATTCGGCCGCGAGATGTCGCTGATCGGTATAACAGACGGCCGTTCAATCAAACTTTTATTGCCGTCACAGGATCATAAACAGGCTTTTGAAGGGGATAAAGGGCCAAATACCGGCGGAATGGGTGCTTATTGCCCGGTTCCCTGGTATTCGGAATCAATGGCCAAAGCAGTATCGGACAAGATAATTGAACCAACCATCCGCGGTTTTCAGTCAGAGAATTTTGCGTATTTCGGTGTCGTTTACTTTGGAATTATGATGACGGATTCGGGACCGAAAATACTGGAGTATAATGTCCGTTTCGGCGATCCGGAAACAGAAGTGATCCTCCCGGCCCTGAAATCATCCCTGGCTGAATTGATCGAAGCTGCGTTTAACCGAACCCTTGAATCGGTTGTGCCCCGCTTTCATTCGGATACGTTTATTGATGTGGTTCTGGCGTCAGGCGGTTATCCCGGTCCGTATGAAAAAGGTTTTGAGATTACAGGTTTGGATAAACTTTCACAGGATACTCTCCTTTTTCATGCAGGGACTAAGCGGGATCAGGACCGGTTATTAACGCATGGCGGAAGGGTTTTGAATGTGGTGTCAAAAGGGAAGGATCTCCAGGATGCCATAGACAAAGTCTATCCGGAAACGGATAAAATACGATTTGACGGGAAATATTTGCGTCGGGATATCGGCAGAAGAGAAGGGAAGGTATGACCGTTAAACTGGCTGTTCTCATCAGTGGCCGGGGTTCCAATATGAAGGCAATCCTTGAGGAGAGCCGCAGCGGTATCCTGAAAGGACTGTGTAAAGTAGCCGTTGTTGTTTCAAACAGATGTGATGCACCGGGGCTGGATACAGCCCGGGAAGCAGGGGTGGATGCCCTGTGTGTGCCTTCCAAAGGAAAAAAACGACAGGAATTTGAAATGGAGCTGGCTGAAGTCCTGGAACCTTACAAACCGGATTATATTGTTCTGGCCGGGTTTATGAGAATCCTTACACCCTGGTTCATCAACCTTTACCGGAATCGTATTCTTAACATTCATCCGGCGGATACGGATAAATTCCAGGGAGTGGGCGGTTATGAATGGGCTTTTGAAAATAATCTGCAAGAGACAAAAATTACCGTTCATTACATTGATGACGGCGTAGATACAGGTCCGGTCATAGCCCGTAAAACCGTAGATCTCAGAGGAGCTGACTCATTGGAAGAAGTTCGGCACAGAGGATTGAAAGTAGAACGGCAGTTTTACAGCGAAGTGATCAGAGATGTGATTCTAAATAAGGAGAGTGTTCAATAGATGTGTGGAATTATTGGTTTAACAGGATATGAGGATATTTCTGCTGATCTGATAAATGGTTTAACGGTGATTCAGCACCGGGGCCAGGATGCGGCCGGCATTGTAACATTAAATGGCCGGTTCAGAATGAAGAAAGGACCGGGGCATGTAAGCCGCGTTTTTAGAAATTATGATCCGGAAGCCTTCAGAGGTAAATGCGGTTTGGGACATGTTCGCTATGCAACCATGGGATCAACTCTGGAAGTGGATGCCCAGCCCATTGCCGTCAATTATCCCTATGGCCTGGCCATGGTTCATAATGGCAATGTGATAAATTTTCTCGAAGTGAGAAAACGTCTCTTCAATGATAATATGCGCTTGCTGGATACATCCAATGATGTAGCCCTCATTCTCTATTCCTTTGCAGCCCAGCTTGAAAAAAAAGATCTGAAAAACCTGAAAGTCGATGATTTGTTTGATGTGGTGTCCGAAGTTCAGGATCTTGTAAAAGGAGCTTATTCAGCCCTGACAATCATTGCCAATAAGGGATTTCTCGCCTTTACGGATCCTTACGGAATCCGCCCCCTTGTCATGGGCAAAAAATATACGGATCAGGGAACAGTCTATGCCTTTGCATCGGAAACAACAGTCTTTGACTTTTTGGGGTATGAAATGATCCGCGACCTGGAACCGGGAGAAGCTGTTTTTATTGACAACGATATGAATGTTCATTCCAAAATCCTGAAAAAGAAGAAACAGGCCTTTTGTGTTTTTGAATATATCTATTTCGCCCGGGAAGATTCTGTATTCCATAATAGACTTGTTGCCAGCGAGCGGGTTAAAATGGGTAAGAAACTGGCCAAAACGTTCAAGGAATCGGGTATTGATCCGGATATTATTATCGATGTTCCCAATTCTGCATACTTTTTTGCATCCGGACTGGCAGAAGAAGTGGATGTCCCCTATCGCCGGGGCTTGGCAAAAAACCGCTTTATCGGCCGGAGTTTTATCACACCCACTCAAAAAGAACGGGAAAATGTGGTCAAGCAGAAACTGAATCCGATCAAGGATATTATTAAAGGACGTAAAGTGGCGGTTGTGGATGATTCTATCGTCCGGGGAACAACATCCCGCCGGATAATCCACCTTTTAAGGGAATATGGCGCCGATAAGGTTTTCTTTGTCTCAGCATCACCGCCCATAAAATATCCCTGCATTTACGGTATTGATATGTCCGTTCGTAAAGAGATGGTGGCCTCCCATTACAAAAAAAATGCAGAGATTGCCAGGGTTATCGGTGCAGATGCCGTAGTTTATCAAAAACTTGAGGATCTTCAGGAGCTCTATTACGACCTTCCGATCTGTGATGCCTGTTTTTCCGGGAATTATCCGACTGGTATTACAAAAGAGATCCTTGATCATATCGAATCGGAAAAAATGAATTCAGACAGAACATAAAATATGAATTATGAACACCTTTTAAAGAATGGAACCGTTCTCCTTCCTGACGGCAGCCGGGAAAAAAAGGATGTTCTCATTAAAAACGGATTAATTGCCGCCGTTGAAACACGGATACCCGCGAAATCCATACCTGTTACAGATGTGTCCGGATTGCTGCTTCTTCCGGGTATGACAGATCCCCATGTTCACTTCAGAGAACCGGGAATGACGGAAAAAGAGGGCATTTTGAACGGGTCAAAAGCAGCGCTAAAAGGCGGTGTTACGACTGTTTTCGATATGCCGAATACCATCCCGCCTTGTGATTCCCCCGGTGTTTTTGTAGAAAAACGAAAACTCTTTTCAGAGAAAGCCCTGGTAAACTGGGGGCTTTTTTATATGGCGACACCTGATATGAACCGGATTCCCGAAACGGCTGTGGGCGTTAAGGTTTTCATGGCAAGATCGTCATCCCGGACAGCCTGTTTTGAGGAAGATGTTCTCATGCAGCTGTTTAAATTATCAAAGCGGATCGCCGTTCACGCCGAGGATGAGAGTGCGTTCACCAATGCACCTGTTCACCATTTGAAGAGAAACCGGCAGGCAATTATCCGGGCTCATGATAAAATCAGACGGGTTCTGACAGCCCTTGACCGGAAAGACCGGCCTCGTGTTGTTCTATGCCATGCTTCGACAATCGAAGATATTCAGTGGCTGAAAGATATGAAATCGGACGGTTTTGATGTGTGGGGTGAAACAGCGCCCCATTATCTTTATTTTACATCAGACGATGAACAGAAATACGGTTCGACGTATTGTGTCAATCCGCCTTTGCGGGATGCCGCAGACCGGGAAGCGCTCCGGGAGGGAGTGCGTGAAGGAATTATTGACTTTATCGGCACAGACCATGCCCCTCATTTACCTGAAGAAAAAGCACTGCCCAATCCCCCTTCGGGCATACCGGGCATCGAATGGGCCGTTCCTGCTGTTTTAAAACTTGCAGATCAGAATGTCATTCCCTGGTCACGCGTTACAAATCTGCTTGTGAGGGGCGCTGCCGAATGTTATGGCGTCAAGAATATGCTCGGACTCAGACCCGGTTCACAGGCAGATATTATCGCCGTTTCACGGAAAAAAGATGATCACATCGTAACTAAAGCGTCCTATAATCCTTACGAAAGAGAAAATCTGCCCTATTCGGTTTGCCTGGCTATGGTCAACGGCAATACGGTATATCATGATTCCGGGTTTGATAAAACGATAAAAGGAAAGGAGATTCTGAGTGCTGACTGCACATAAAAACGGTTTTATTGAATGCCTTCTTCGGGAAGGCGTGCTGAAATTTGGTTCATTCACTCTGAAATCGGGGATCGTATCTCCGTTTTTTTTAAACCTCGGGAATGTGGCATCATCTGACGCTCTTCGCATCATGGGCTCTGCTTTTATTGATGTCATTTCCACTTATTTTGAAGGAACGACCCATATTTATGGACCGCCGTACAAAGGAATTTCGATTGCTACGGCCGTTGTGATGTCAGGAGAGAACAGCACTTTGAAGATGTTCTATAATCGTAAGGAACAAAAAGGTCACGGTGAAAAAGGAATTTTTGTGGGTCATTTGCCGGATGAAAACAGCCGGATTGTCATGGTTGATGATGTGATGACGACGGGCGGCACCAAGCGGGAAGCCATGGATTTGATTTATGAGGTTTTTCATGTGAATGTAACCGGTGTAGCAGTTGCCGTTGACCGGAGACGAAAATCTGAACTTGAAGCTTTTCCCATACCCTTGAAATCAGTCATCAATCTTCAGGATATTATTGATTATATGGTTGAACATGACCGGGATCTGTCACGAATTTTACTGGATTTTTACAATGGAGCATAAGCACGATGAAAAAAACGATTAAAATTATTCCGGCACTTGATCTGACAGATCTGGACAAACTGGAAAACCTGATCCGGGCAGTGGATAAACATCCCTTGATTTACGGCTATAAACTCGGATTCACCCTGGGATTGATGTACGGCCTGCCGGATATCTGTGAATTGATCAAAAAACACTCAGAAAAACCGCTGATTTATGACCATCAGAAAGCGGCAACCGATATTCCGTCAACCGGTAAGCTTTTTGCCGGTATTATGAAACGTTCCGGAATACAGGAGGTCATCCTTTTTCCGCAAGCCGGTCCGGAAACGCTGAAAGCATGGAATCAGGCTCTGCAGGAAAAAGAACTGAAAGTCATTGTGGGCGGAATTATGACGCATGCCGCTTATTTGGAATCGGAAGGGGGATTTATCCGTGATACAGCCGGAACGGATATGTACCGGCTGGCATTTTCGGATGGCGTGAGAAACTTTGTCGTTCCCCTGACGAAACCGGAAGAAACAGAGCGGATTTTCCGGGAAGCCGGACTTGATGATACCTGTACATTTTATTCACCGGGTTTTGGAAGCCAGGGAGGGGATCCGGCCCGTTTTCCCATGATTGCCAACCATTACCTCATTGTGGGCCGCTCTCTGCTGAATGCCGAGGATCCGGAAATGTATTTACAGGATGTTTCTAACCATTTAAAACAAACAGTTATGATGGAGTAATCCATGAAAAAAGATGTTATTTCCATGCATGATCTCACACTTGAAGATGTTCAGTGTTATCTGAAAACTGCTGAAAAAGTTGAGCAGATTCCCCTTGAGGAACGATTTCGGCTCTTGTCCGGCAAGATCATGGCTTCCCTGTTTTTTGAAGCCAGCACACGGACGCGTTTGAGTTTTGAAGCAGCCATGTACCGCCTGGGGGGAAATGTAATCGGGTTTGCAGAACAGGGCGCCACATCCGTGTCCAAAGGGGAATCCTTTTCCGATACGATTCATACAGTGGAAAGCTATTCGGATGTGATCGTTATCCGCCATCCCAGGGAAGGAACGGCAAGACATGCTGCCCAGATCAGTTTTCTGCCTGTTATTAATGCAGGAGACGGCACCAATCAGCATCCCACGCAAACTCTGCTGGATCTCTATACCATCAAGAAAAATTTTAATAAAATCGAAGGATTAAGAATTGCTTTTGTGGGAGATCTGAAATATTCCCGAACGGTCCATTCACTCCTTCAGGCACTCATGAAATTCAAAGTAAATGAGTTTATGCTGGTCTCTCCCGAATCGCTGCGGCTGCCGGAATATCTGAAGAAAGTAAATATGGGCTTCCCCGTGACCTTTGTTGAAACAAAAAAACTTGAAGATGCCATTCCCTATGCGGACATTATATATATGACCCGAATACAGCGAGAGCGTTTCCCGGATGATATTGAATATGAAAAAGTAAAGGATTCCTTTTGTCTGAATGCCCAGATGCTGAAAGCGGCGCCGGAGGGACTGAAAGTGCTTCATCCTCTTCCCCGTGTGAATGAAATTGCTCCCGATGTGGATTCAACACCCCATGCAGAATATTTTACACAGGCAAAGAACGGTTTAATAATGAGACAAGCTATTCTTCTGAATATTTTTGAGGTGGCAATATGAGTGATAAGAAAATTCAAATGATCCCGAAAATTCGCAGCGGAATTGTTATTGATCACATCCCGGCCGGAGATGGCGTGAGAATTTTGGAAATTCTGGAAAGGGATCCCCGGATGAAGAATATCCCCGTTACATTTGGCATGAATTATCAGAGCAACAAGCTGGGGGCCAAGGATATGATAAAAATTCAGAAAGATGACCTCTGTGAACGGACAATACAACATATTTCCCTTGTTTCTCCGGGTGTAACGATAAAACGGATCCGTGATTTTGAAGTGGTCGAAAAAGTGTCAGTTCAACCGCCTCACGACATGATCAATCTATTAAAGTGTCTGAATCCGGGTTGTATAACCCAGAATGAACCCGGACTGAAATCAAAGTTCATACTGACAGATCCGGTCCAGAATCAGGTAACCTGTGTTTACTGTGAACGGGTTTTTTCCATTCATGAACTGTCTCCCATAATATGAGTTCTTTCATGAAACCGGACATTAGCGTTACTTTTCTGACTAAAAAAATGTCATCACCTTTGGTGTTGGCCTCGGGGGTATTGGGTTTAACGGCCGATTCCATGAAACGAGTTCTGGATGCAGGCGCCGGAGCTGTCACAACCAAATCTTTCAGTATGGAAGCGCGAAAAGGTCATCCCTGTCCAACCATTTTGCCGTTTGAGAACGGTTTATTGAATGCAGTCGGACTTTCCAATCCCGGAGCTGAAGAGATGAATAAGGAGATCAGTAAACTGCGGCATCTGAGTAAAGGACTGATCTTTGCTTCAATTTTTGGAAAAACGCCGGAAGAATTTGGCCGGACAGCCGCTTTAGCCGCTGAGTCAGAGCCCGATTTAATTGAAGTCAATGTTTCATGTCCCAATGTTGAATCAGAGTTCGGGACTCCCTTTGGCGCGAGTTTCAGGGATGTTGAAGCAATTACAAAAATAGTCAAACATGCAGCCGGAACCGTTCCTGTCAGCATCAAATTAACGGTTCATTGTCAATCCCTGTCAAAAATGGCCCGTGTTTGTGAGGAATCGGGAGCCGATGCCATTACGGCAATTAATACGGTTGGTCCCGGAATGCTGATTGATACAGGTGTTATGAAACCTGTTTTGGCGAATAAGGTCGGAGGAGTTTCCGGCCCGGCCATATTTCCCATTGCCCTCAAAGCGGTCTGGGAAATTGCGGGAACTGTCAAACTGCCGGTTATCGCCACAGGAGGTGTAACCACAACCGATGATGCCTTGCAGATGATCATGGCAGGCGCTTCACTGGTGAGTATCGGTTCTGCCGTGTATTATAAGGATTTGGATGTGTTTTCAAATATTAATGCCGGACTCCTTGACTGGATGACAGAAAGAAAAATGAAGAACCTGCAGGAAATCAGGGGTAAGGCTCATGAGTGACAAAATGAAGACATACCCTGTTGTGGATGTGAAAACACATCATCCAGATATGAAAAGCTTTTATTTTACTCAGATCGAAGAACAGATACATCCGGGACAGTTTTTTAATCTGTGGCTTCCGGGTGTTGATGAAAAACCTTTTTCCGTATCGGATGTTTATCAGGGAATCATGGAGATTACAATCAAAGCTGTCGGTCCATTCACGCGGGCTTTTATGAACGTGAAACGAGGTGATTTGATAGGGATCCGGGGACCTTTCGGACAAGGGTTTACCCTCCATCAGCATTCTCTTCTTATTGGCGGCGGAATGGGGATTGTCCCGCTGCGCTATCTGGCCAGACTATTGCGGGCTAAAGGATTTCATTTTGAAGTCATACTGGGCGGCCGATCAGAAAAGGATATCCCTTTTGTTACAGAATTCTCTGAATGGGCTCCGACCACATTTGTCACGGAAGACGGATCGATGGGGTATCAGGGACTAGTGACACAGTTTATAAAAGAAATTATCGGCAGGAGTAAACTGTCCCACATTTATTCATCAGGTCCGGAAGGAATGCTCATACGGGTGATGGAAGAAGCCGCCGGCTACGGACTGGATTATGAAATCAGTTTTGAACGATACATGAAATGCGGCATCGGTATCTGCGGCCAATGTGTGGTTGACGGATCGGGTATCCGCCTTTGCAAAGAAGGACCTGTCTTAAACCGTGATGAGGCGGAAAACGTCACGGAATGGGGCATGACTCACCGAAATGCGGCAGGAAAAAGAGAAAACAAGTTGTCATAAGTTTAAACTGGTCAAAAGCTGGTAATTAAACTTCAAAAAATCATGTCATAAAAAACCCATTTTTCAAACAAGTCGTATTCAGTCATAACCTGTTTTTAACCCGGATTAACCAAAAATAATATTTGTTATTACGACGGCTGATATCATACCTGCCAGATCAGCTGTAAGTGCAGCGGGAACGGCATGGCGCGAGTCTGTGACGGAAACAGATCCGAAATAGACCGCCAGAACATAAAAAGTCGTTTCCGTGGAACCCATCATAATGGATGCCATTCTGCCGATGGTAGAATCAGGTCCGTGTGTTTGAACCAGTTCAGAAACAATCCCCAAAGCACCGCTGCCGGAGAGAGGCCGCATAAAAGCTAAAGGCAGCACTTCTCCGGGCATGCCGATAAGACCGGTAACAGGACTTAAAGCCCAGGTAAGGACATTCATTGCTCCCGAGGTTCTGAAAACGCTGATAGCAGCAAAAATAGCAACCAGATAGGGAATAATTCTCAGGGCAACATCAAATCCTTCTTTGGCACCGACAACAAATACTTCATAGACTTTCAAGCCTTTGCGGTATCCGTATATGGGAATTAAAACAATAATCAGCGGGATAGCCAAAGCAGATACGGCGTTTAATATTGATTGAAACATCTTTATTCCTCCTTACCGGTCGTGAGTTCAACGCTGCCATCCTGTTCCTGAGCATCGGCTTGTTCCGGATACCGGTACCGGGGCAGTTTTTCCAAGAGTTTTGTCATGATAATTGCAACAGTGGTTGATATTCCGGTAGCCAAAATTACCGGTCCGATTATTTCCGATGCATTGGAAGAGTTTGCGGCAGCCCGGATTCCGATGATGGTTGCAGGAATTACCGTAACGCTGGATGTGCTCATTGCCATAAACATACACATTGCATTTGATGCAGTTTCCTTAAATTTATTTAGTTTCTGCATTTCCTGCATGGCTTTAAGAGCAAGGGGCGTGGCAGAATTCCCGAGCCCCAGCATGCCGGCTGCAATAGCCATGATCAAAGAACCCATAGCCGGATGTTCAACGGGAATATCGGGAAAAAGGCGGATCATAACCGGCTTTACTGCACGGGCTATAATCTGTATTAAACCGGATTTCTCCGCAATCTTCATGAGTCCAAGCCACAACGACATGATACCTACCAATCCTATGGCAAGCGTAACGGCAAATTTTACCGACTCAAAAACGCCGGTTGTCAGGTCTACCAAGGGGACAAGCGAGGGATTCCAGGTTAAAGTCCCGTTGGTAAAATCAATCAGACAATCTATCGAGGCAACAGATACTCCGATTACGATCATACCAAGCCAAATGATATTTATCAAGGGTCAGCCTCCTTTCTGTAACGTGTCCGTTTTCATTAATTCAAATCAGGCCTAATATAAAAATAAATACGCCTTATATCCTCAATTTGTCAAAAAATATTTTTCCGCATAAATCATCATATTATTTCAAATGTAGTATTTTTGTAGTAGTGACTTGCTAAAATATTTTGTCTAATATTATTTTGAAATTGCATAAGGATATTGAAGATGAATGATGTGCCCGAGCAAGAAAAATCAATAGTTATCTCCAAAACATGCAAAGTATTGAGTCACCCGCTAAGAGTTAAGATTTTAATGTATTTGAATCGGTCGGAGCTTTGTGTGATGGACATACGGGATTATCTGGAGGAATCTCAGGCCGTCACATCCCAGCACCTCAGGGTTTTACTACATGCTGGGTTGGTAAAATACCGCCGGCAGGGTACTTCTCTTTATTATTCTGTTTGTGATATTACGTTGGTTAAAAACCTGAACTTCATGTATGATTGTTTTGAGAAGTTTAGTAAAAGACCTTTAATCACAGCCATTTAGTCAAAGGAAGTTTTCCTTTCCAAATGGAAAAGCCCCGGATTTCCGGGGCTTTTCTAATTCATATGATAAATATCGGATTAAAACTGATCTTCCATAATCTCTTTTTCTTTGTGTTGGAACAGCTCATCAATTTTACTGATATATTCATTGGTAATGTTCTGAATTTCGTCCAGTCCGTCAGCTGCATTATCTTTTGAAATGGTGCTGTCCTTTTCCAATTTTTTTATCTGATCATTACAATCCCGGCGAATATTTCTGATACTGATGCGTCCTTCTTCAGAAATTTTGCCAACCAGGCGTGACATATCCCGGCGTCTTTCTTCGGACATGGGGGGAATGGGAAGCCGGATTACCTGTCCGTCATTGGAAGGATTTAATCCCAGATCACTGGCCAAGACCGCTTTCTCAATGACAGGCAGCATATTTTTTTCCCAGGGTTGAATAACAAGAAGTCTTGCTTCGGGAACGGTGATATTGGCAACCTGATTAAGAGGTGTTGGATTGCCGTAATAATCTACTTTTATACCGTCCAGTAATGCCGTAGAAGCACGTCCGGTTCTGATCGTTGCCAATTCATGACGAATGTGTTCCGTGCTCTTCTGCATTTTTTCTTTACATTCTTTATACAATGCTTCCAACATCATAAACCTCCTAAGATTGTACCAATCGGTTCACCCTTGACTGCCCGTGCCAAATTGCCTTCATTCCTGAAATTAAAGACAATTATTGGAATATGATTCTCGCGGCACAGGGCTATGGCACTCATATCCATTACTTTTAAATTTTGTTCGATTGCTTCTGTGTATGAGAGTTTTGTATACCGCTTTGCATCGGGATATTTTACAGGATCCTTGTCATATACCCCGTCAACCTTTGTCCCTTTTAATACGGCATCAACATTCATTTCAGCAGCGCGTAATGCAGCCGCTGAATCGGTGGTAAAGAACGGATTTCCCGTTCCGGCAGCAAATATCAGAACCCGCCCTTTTTCCATGTGTCTCAATGCTTTTCTTCGGATAAAGGGTTCTGCAATCTGTGTGATGCTCAAGGCGGTTTGAATACGGCTTGGTATCCCGTGTTTTTCCAGGGAATCCTGTATGGCCAATGCATTGATCACAGTCCCCAGCATACCCATATAGTCTCCGGTAACCCTGTCTATTGTCTGGGTGTTGGCACCGCCGCGGAAGATATTTCCTCCGCCGATGACGAGACAAATCTGAACCCCAAGATCATAGACAGATTTAATTTCCCTGGCAAAATAGGTAACAACCGGAGGATCAATTCCCGTTCCGTTGTTACCGGCAAGAATTTCTCCGCTCAGTTTCAATAAAATCCGTTGATAAGGAAGGTCCGGCACAACAGACTCCTGATTATTGGTCAAATTTATTTGCTGTTTTCACCTAAAACAAACCGGGAAAATCTGGCAATCTGGATGTTTTCACCAAGTTTGCTGATGGTCTCTTTCAGATAAATTTCAATGGTTTTTTCAGGATCTTTAAAGAAGGGCTGTTCAAGCAATACATTGTCTTTGTAGAACTTTTCCAGTTTACCCGTAACAATTTTATCCGCAATGTGTTCCGGTTTGCCTTCATTAATGATCTGTTCTTTATAAATTGCCTTTTCACGGGCAAGAATATCGGGGTCAACATCTTCGCGGCGGATAGCAATGGGAGCAGAGGCAGCGACCTGCATGGCAACATCCTTTACAAAGCTCTGGAATTCGTCAGTGTTGGCCACGAAATCTGTTTCACAGTTAATTTCAACCAGCGATCCCAGTTTATTACCCTGATGGATATAAGCCCAGACCAGTCCGTCTGAAGCTGCTCTACTGGACTTTTTTTCTGCTTTTGCAATTCCCTGAGCACGCAGATAATCTACGGCTTTCTCAAGATCACCGTCTGTTTTGTTCAGGGCATTTTTACAATCCATCATACCGGCTCCGGTTTTTTCCCGAAGCTCTTTTACCATAGCGGCTGTTATAGTCATAGGAACAGAACTCCTTTTACACGTCTTCAGTTGTTGCAGTTTGAACCGGATTTTCCTTTTCAGCTGATTCCTTTTTTTCCTCAGACAACACTTTTTTTGAGCCTCGTCCTTCCAGAATCGCATCAGCCAAACGACGGGCTATTAACTGTATAGTCCGGATTGAATCATCATTACCGGGAATGGGATAATCAATGATATTGGGATCAGCATTGGTATCAAGCAATGCAATAATGGGAATATCCAGTTTTTTAGCTTCGGCAACAGCAATTTTTTCATGCACGGTGTCAATTATAATAAGTACATCAGGCAGCTTTTTCATGTCTTTAATGCCGCGATGCAGGGATTCCAGCTTCTCTTTTTCTCTTTTCAGTCCCTGAATCTCTTTCTTGGTCAGATTAGACCAGGCATCTTCGCTTTCGCTGTCCCGCTGAAGTTGCATCATCCTCCGGATAGAGCGTTTGATGGTGACAAAATTGGTCAGCGTTCCGCCGAGCCAGCGTTCTGTGATATAATGGCTGTTGCTCCGTATCGCTTCATCCTCGATAACGGCACGAGCCTGCTTTTTTGTCCCGACAAACAGGATTTCACCGCCCTGTCGCGAAATATTGCCTATAAATTCTGCGGCTTCTTCCAGAGATTGGATTGTTTTCTTCAAATCAATGATATGAATCCCGTTTTTTTCCATGTAGATATAATCTTTCATGGCAGGATTCCACTTTGATGACAGATGTCCAAAATGGGCACCGGTTCCTAATAATGTTTCTAATGTTATATTACTCATTAAAATCTCCGATAAACGGTTAACGCTTTGAGAATTGGAAAGCACGACGGGCGCCACGCAGACCATATTTCTTCCGTTCAACCCGACGGGGATCGCGGGTGAGAAAACCGGCGGACTTCAGAACTGAACGGGATTCCGGATTAGCCATGGTCAAAGCACGGCTTAAACCGTGTCGGATCGCTCCGGCCTGACCGGTTGGACCGCCGCCATGAACGGTAACCACTATATCGTATGCATTACTGATCTTGATTGCTTCAAGAGGCTGCCTGACGATCATTTGGGACGTCTCCCGCCCAAAATACTCTTCCAAAGGCCTTTTGTTGACAATGATCTTACCTGTTCCGGGACGAAGCCGTACCCGGGCGATGGCTGATTTACGCCGACCAACGGCAATGTATTCATTCTTATTCATTGACACTCAACTCCTTTTTCAGATTCCAGGTTTCCGGCTGCTGTGCCTCATGAGGATGCTCAGCCCCTCTGTAAACCTTCAGCTTTTTGATTAACTGCCGGCCCAAGCGGTTGTGAGGAAGCATTCCCTTTACGGCACGCGTAATCACATCTTCAGGGCGGGTTGAACGTAATTCCTTTAAACTTGTAAAACGGGTCCCCCCGGGATACCCCGTATGACGGAAAAATGTTTTATATTGCTCTTTATTACCTGTTAACCGCACTTTTTCGGCATTCACGATAATAACAAAATCACCCGTGTCTATATGCGGGGTGAAGGTGGGCTTGTGCTTGCCCCTGAGTAACTGGGCAACTTCACTGGATAACCGGCCCAAAACCAAATCAGTGGCATCAATTAAGATCCACTTCCTAACGATCTCCGACGGTTTTGCCGTATACGTTTTCAAAGTCGAATTCCTCCGTTTATGTGACTCTCTTCACCCGGAGTCACCGTGATGTTAGCTCAAAACATTTCCGGGACTGCGTTTCAAGCTTGCAAATTTAATAATTGACTAAAACATTTACCAAACTATTTTATATGATACTTTCCGGACTTGATGAATTTTTTGCCGTTTTTAGAAGATTATGGCTCTTTTTAAAATAATTTTGTAAATGCTTGTGAAATAAATTCAAATCAATCAATGAAATACATAAAATGAGTGGAAAATAAAAGGATAGATCATGATGAAAAAATGTACCATTCTTATCAAGGGTTTGCTTATGATTTCATTATTAATGACACCTGCTATCGGAGAAGATACTAAAACCCCTGATCCGGATACTCTCAGTATTCTTTGGACCAGCGGAGATCCGGATGTGGCCTTGAAAATGGTCTTTATGTATGCCTCCGCAGCAAAAAATAATCAGTGGTTTGATAACGTCGAGCTGATTATCTGGGGACCCTCTTCTAAACTGACATCCGAAAACAAAGAGATTCAATTGTCTTTGCAAACGATGATGAAAAATGGTGTTATCGTTAGAGCGTGTAAAGCCTGTGCAGATCAATACGGCGTTTCGGATATTTTAAAATCATTGGGGATAGATGTAAAGTATATGGGTAAACCCCTGACAGATATATTAAAATCAAACAGGAAACTCCTTACTTTTTAATGCGTGTTTTTTAAATACTGTTCAGTGTGATTTTAAAGGATCATTCATCATTATGCGACGCGTTTAGCGCATGTTAATGTGATGCAGGTCATTATACAGCTATGAATGTGATGTGTTACCCGCTTTCTCTGTAACTTTTTTACTCTCACGGATCAACAATATTAATATTTGAACGTGTCATAACGTATGAAGAAGTGCAAAATAAAATAAAGTGAGGTTCATTATGAAAGCAATCTGGAACGATACAATCATTGCAGAAAGTAATGACGTGGTAAATGTGGAAGGAAATGCATATTTTCCCCCTCAATCAGTTAAAAAGGAATATCTGGTTTCAAGCAACACCCATTCCGTATGTCCATGGAAAGGTAAAGCATCGTATTACTCCCTGAGTGTAAACGGTAAAATAAATACGGATGCAGCATGGTATTATCCCGAGCCCAGTGATTTGGCCCGGAACATAAAGGGACATATTGCCTTCTGGAAAGGTGTTCAAATCGTAAATGACTGATTAATCCAACAATAGAAAGAATATCGATGTCGCAAAATATCACACGGATTACAACAAAGGAACTCCTGGCAAAATCAGACAGGAAGGAAACCCGACTCATTGATATCCGGCCACCCGAAGCATACAACGGCTGGACTTTGATGGGCGAAAGCCGTGGCGGTCATATCAAAGGTGCAAAAAGTTTGCCTTTTTCCTGGATAAAATATATTGACTGGATTGAGATGGTTCATCATAAAAAGATCTATCCCGACCATGAAATTATTATCTACGGTTACAATGATAATGAATGTGATTTGGTTGCCAAACGTTTCATTCAATCCGGGTATGGCCATGTGAAGATTTACCGGGATTTTCTTGCTGAATGGGTTCCTGACAATAATTTGCCGATGGAGTACCTCAAACGGTATAAACATCTGGTCTCTGCCGGCTGGGTTCATGAATTAATTTCAGGTGCCAAACCGTTGCATTACAGCAATTCGAATTTTGTTATTGTACACGCTCATTACAGAAACAGAGACGCTTATCTTTCCGGACATATTCCGGGAGCCATCGATATGGATACACTTGCTTTGGAGGCACCGGAAACATGGAACAGACGCAGTCCGGCCGAACTGAAAAAGGCTCTGGAAGAACATGGAATAACAAAGGATACGACTGTGCTTATGTACGGTAAATTTATGTTTCCGGACAATTCAGACGAATTTCCCGGAAGTGCTGCGGGAGATATTGGTGCAATTCGCTGTGCTTTTATCATGATGTATGCCGGTGTAAAAGATGTGCGGGTTTTAAACGGAGGATTTCAATCCTGGGTTGATGCAGGGTATGATGTTTCTTATACGGATGAAACAAAAAATCCTGTCGATGATTTTGGCGCAACGATTCCTGTTCATCCCGAACTGGCTGTTGACACACCGGAAGCAAAAGAAATGCTGATCGCGCCTCATGCCGAACTGGTTTGTGTGCGGAGTTGGCGGGAGTATATCGGTGAAGTAAGCGGTTATAACTACATCAAACCAAAAGGGAGAATCCCGGGAGCTGTTTTTGCCGATTGCGGCAGTGATGCCTACCATATGGAGAATTACCGAAACCTGGATCATACCACCCGTGAATATCACGAAATCGAAGAAATATGGGAATCCAACGGCATTACACCTGAAAAACACCTGGCCTTCTACTGTGGTACGGGTTGGAGGGGCAGTGAAGCATGGTTCAATGCCTGGCTGATGGGATGGCCAAATGTTTCAGTTTATGACGGGGGATGGTTTGAATGGAGTGCAGATCCCCACAATCCTTTTGAAATTGGCATTCCGGAAAAAACGTTAAATGATGAATCGGTGTGACAGAAATCGGGAGTAACGAATCATTACTGATCAAAATTCTGAAAAGTTATCTCTGAGCAATTTTCTCCTGACGGAAAAAAATGATGATGTAATTCATGAAATTTTTACGGGGCTTTCATCCGATCCGAAATGTATTTCCAGCAGGTTTTTCTATGATGATGAAGGATCTGAACTGTTTGAAGAAATTACACGTTTACCTGAGTATTACCCCACACGAACAGAAATATCAATACTGAAAAAATATGCAAACGACATTATTGGACCTTTTGAACATATTGATATCATTGAGCTGGGAAGCGGCGACTGTTCAAAAATTTCAATATTGCTTGACAGCATCCCTGAACCCAAAATCAAGGACGTAACCTATATCCCGGTTGATATCAGTGAATCTGCTGTTCGGAAATCAGTTGAAATATTATCACAGACTTACAAGGGTATTAAAATTCATGGTTTAACGGCAGATTTCATGAAACACATGACATACATACCCGGAAATTCTCCGCGGTTGATTTGTTTTTTGGGCAGCACGCTTGGGAATCTTACGTTTGAACAATCCATTGCATTTATCATGAATCTAAAGCAGCTCATGAATACGGGAGACACCTTTCTGCTGGGTTTGGATATGGTTAAAGATCCGGAGATCTTACATCATGCCTATAATGATAAATCCGGTGTAACAGCCCGATTCAATAAGAATATTTTGAATGTTGTAAACCGGCTTGCACAGACGGATTTTAATCCGGAGGACTTTGAACATGTTGCTTTTTATAATGAAAAGGAAAGCCGGGCTGAAATGCATTTAAAAGCTTTGAAAAATGTAACAATTACCAGTACACTCTTTCCGGCACCTGTCACAATTTCAGAACATGAAACCGTTCATACAGAAAATTCGCACAAATTCACACGGGAAAAAATTGAGCTGATATCATCGGTTTGCGGCTTGAACATCAAAGATGTTTATACGGATGATAACAACTATTTCTCGTTGATCAAATTCACACTATGAGGTGAGCGATGGAAAAAAAGCTGAAACTTTGCAGTATAACAGATTTGGAAGAGAAAAATCCGGCTCATTATGTAGTTAATGATCTGGATCTGGTTGTTATAAAATACGGGAGTAACGTTTCTGTTCTCTATGGCCGATGCCTGCATCGCGGAGCCTTGTTATCTGACGGACATGTTGAGGGACATAATTTAATTTGCGGATTGCATTTCTGGGATTATCGGGTTGATACCGGCGTAAGCGAGTATAATAATAAAGAAGCCCTGCATAAATTTCATGCGATCGTTGAAAATGAGATTGTTTACATCGATGAAGAAGAAATAAACGGTTTTCTGGCTGAGCATCCCCAGCCGTTTTCCAGAAAAGAGTACCAGGGAATATTTGCGGATACACATCCAGAGGATACAGAGCCTTATTCACTTTATATTAAAGAACTGGCAAAAAACGGTTTAAAGAAGTATGGTCATCACGGTCCTGTCGCTGCAATGGGCGTGGACAGAAATACATTGCCTAAGTGGGAGAATATTCAGTTTTTGCCTGCCCAGCTGGCAGTAAAACCCCTTCTTGATGATGTGCCTGTTCATACAAAAGTCGTTATCGGACCGAATGCCAAAAAACCGCTGACGCTTGACATGCCTGTATTTGTTTCGGATATGAGCTATGGTGCTTTATCGAGGGAAGCAAAAATTGCCTTGTCAAAAGGTGCAGAGATGTCCGGTACGGGTATTTGCAGCGGAGAAGGAGGCGTGCTGCCGGAAGAGCGGGAAAACAACTCCCGGTATTTTTATGAAATGGCATCGGGAAAATTCGGTTTTTCGTGGGATCTGATAAAAAAATCACAGGCCTTTCACTTTAAAGCCGGACAAGGAGCGAAAACAGGTACGGGCGGACATCTTCCGGGAGATAAGGTCATGGGAGAAATTGCCAAAGTCCGGGGACTGAAAGAAGGTCAGCCAGCCATTTCTCCGGCAGCTTTCACGGATATGAGTTCATCCAAAGACTTTGCAGATTTTGCCGCACAGGTCCGGGAAATAACCGGCGGAATACCGGTCGGTTTTAAAATGGCTGCTTCCCATATTGAAAAGGATTTGGATTTTGCCCTTGAAGCAGGCGCTGATTATATCATTCTCGACGGGCGGGGCGGAGGTACCGGCGCAGCACCCAGAATTCTCAGAGATAATATTAATGTCCCGACAATCCCGGCTCTCGCCAGAGCCAGAAGGCATCTTGACAAATCCGGCGTAAAAAATGTGTCCTTGATTATTACAGGAGGCCTGCGCGTTGCGGAGGATTTTGCAAAAGCACTGATGCTTGGTGCTGATGCCGTAGCTGTTTCAAATGCCGCTTTACAGGCAATTGGATGCCTGGGAATGCGGGCATGCCAGACAAACAATTGTCCGACAGGCGTGGCAACGCAAAATGAAAACTTAAGAAGCCGGCTGATCGTTGATTTATCGGCACGACAACTCTACAATTACTTCTCTGCAACCAATGAATTGATAAAGGTTATTGCTCGTGCCTGCGGGTATGACGATATCAAACATTTTAATATCGGGGATTTGTCGACCCACAATTATGAAATGCAAAAATTAACGGGTATACGTTATGCAGGAATATAATATTTCAGATCAGCAGATTCACTGGCTGAGTCAGGTCATAGCAAAAGTTAATAAGGCTTTTGTTCCGGAAAAAGAAGACGACAGCCATACCAGTCTTTATTTTGACGGCTTGGGTAAGCGCCTTGCCGGAAGATGGGTTGATACACCGAACGGCAGGATATTACTGTCGTTAAATGTACAAAACCGCAGGTTTGAATGGTTGAATAACCGGCTCCGTGTCATGGCAGCCATAGATTATATAAATAAAGAGCTTCAAGTCATTGAACAGGATGTGAGCGACTTTCCTTCCGGATTGGGGTTGAACGCTGATAGAATCTTTAAACCGCTGCACTTTGAGATCCCGGATTATCATATTCAAAAACTATCTGAAGAAAATGTGTCACAGGAAGGCATTGATGCCTGGTGTAAAATTCGGGACCTGGCCAATAATGCATGTCTGGCTGTCTTAGGTTATGTACAGGCAGAAAGTGAAATACGAATCTGGCCTCATCATTTTGACACAGGTATTTATGCCCGGATCTCAGGCGGGTTGGGCATTGGATTTGGCCTGGCTGCAGAAGATGCCATGGTTGGAGAACCGTATTTTTATCTTGCAGGATATGGTTCCGATTCACCGGCGAAATTTGAAAATCTTCCCTCGCCGGATGGGGGAAAATGGATTACAGACAATTCATGGAACGGGTTTGTTATTCCCCTTTCCCGATTGTATCATAAACCGGCCGGAGAAGCGCTGCAAATGATTAAAGTTACAGTCAAGCAGGCTTTAGACTGGTATTTGGGTTTGTAATAACACAAAAACTTGGCATGTAAAATGAAATGGTATAAAGTTCTCAATACAAAAGAAGAACTGGCAGAAAACAGGGTTATTACGGTAACCGTTGGCAAAAAGCAAATCGCATTATCGCATTTTGAAGGTAAAATTTGTGCCTTGGATAATCGCTGTCCGCATCAGGGCGGTCCTCTGGGTGAAGGCACTATTGAAAATGGTATTCTGCGCTGTCCCTGGCATGGGTGGGATTATCACCCCTGTACCGGTAAAGCTCCGGGCTTTGATGACGGAGTAAAATCCTATCCAGTAGAGGAACGTGCAGACGGGTTATATGTGGGACTGGAGGATGAAAAACCTCATGAGCCTACATTGTCGGATATTATGGTGGAAACCATGATTAACTGGGGCATTGATACTGTATTTGGAATGGTTGGTCATTCAAATCTCGGATTGGCTGATGCCCTGAGACGGCAGGAAGAGCTGGGGAACTTGAAATTCATTGCTATCCGCCATGAAGGAGCCGGTTCGTTTGCAGCCAGTGCCTATGGAAAGCTAACCGGTAAACCGGCAGCCTGTTTTTCCATTGCAGGTCCCGGAGCAACCAATATGTTTACCGGATTATGGGATGCAAAGGTCGACAGAGCTCCTATCCTGGCTTTGACGGGACAAGTCGCTACGCAAGTAGTCGGCACGGGAAATTTTCAGGAAGTTGATCTTGTAAGAGCTTTTCAAACAGTTGCTGAATTTAACCAAAGAGTTCAAAAAGACAGTAAACATACTGAACTGATGACCCTTGCCATAAAACATGCAATCTTAAATAGAGATGTCTCACATCTTACGTTTCCAAACGAAATACAGGAAATTCCTGCAGGTGATGCAAAATCCCAGACTCCCGAGGGACGGTTAGGAGAAATTCACATAACACCGTCTGAAAGCAGCATTCGCAAAGCCGTTGATTTAATCGGTAAATCAAAACGCCCTGTGATCATTGTGGGTCATGGCGCCCGATTTAATATGGATCAGATTACGTCTTTTGCCGAGCTTTTGAATGCACCGGTTTTAACAACGTTCAAAGGTAAAGGTTTGATTTCTGATGACCATCCGCTTGCCGGCGGAGTACTGGGCCGTAGCGGTACCCCTGTTGCTTCATGGTTTATGAATGAAAGCGATCTGCTGATTGCCCTGGGAACGTCATTCAGCAATCATACAGGGATAACACCCAAAAAACCAATTATTCAGGTTGATTTCGATGCTCTTGCCCTTGGCAAATTTCATAAAATTGATGTGCCGGTCTGGGGCGAATTATCAACGACCGTAAAGATCCTGATGAATAGATTGTCCCAAAAAAAGGATAGAGCAGACCAAAGAAAAGAATTAGCTGAGCATTGGCTTATATGGCGTACAGAAAAACAAAAAAGATTGTCGGATGATTATGGAAGGGGCATAAGCTCAATTGCCGTGTTTGATTATTTATCCACATTAATTGATCCGAATGCCGTTGTATGCGTTGATGTGGGTAATAATGCATATTCTCTTGGCCGGTATTTTGAAAGTAAAAACCAGAGTTTTCTTTTGTCGGGATATCTTGGTTCCATAGGCTTTGCTTTTCCGGCGGCGATGGGAGCATGGGCAGCAACGAGAGGAAAACGGCAAATTGTTGCCGTTGCCGGTGATGGCGGATATGCACAGTATATGTCTGAGTTGACTACGTCCGTTAAGTATAACATGAATATTAAACTCATTTTGTTGAATAATTCCGAACTGGGTAAAATTACCAAGGAACAACTCGCGGACGGTTTTAAGAAATTTGCTACCGATTTGCACAATCCCGATTTTGCAATGTTTGCAACCGGATGCGGTGCCTTGGGTTTAAAAGTGAAGAAGAGAGAAGATTTAAAAGACAAGATTCAACAGACACTGAACTACGAAGGAACGGCTTTGCTTGAAATTATTACGGATGTAAATCTGGTATAAACAAAGTTCTGATTTATCCCGTTACCTGAATCAAACTCATTTGGGTATTTTGAGGATTTTGCAGTTGACTGTGCTATTAAAATGAAAAAAAAGATCACGTCCGGTCTATGTGCGTAATGAAAATCCTTATGGTAAAATTAAAATGTACCTCTATTTGCTTTTTGAGATAATCCGAATACAAGAGTTGAAGCCGTTCAAATTTCTTGTGTCGGTGAACGGTCTTAACGGATCTGTTTAAAAAATCTTTGATATGAATGAACAGATTGATGAAGCGGTTCTGTTTTGGTATGATACGGCAAACAGGAGCGTGGTAAACGGAAAACGCGGGTAAGCATGGAAATTGTACAAATCCTAAGTATGAAAAAAAGGGTAAAAAACAATGAGCAGAATAAAAGTCATTTCTTATGAAGAAGCGTCAGGCCGGTTAAAAGAAATTTACAATGATTTGATAAGCAAGCGCGGAAAACTTGCAGAAGTCCATACGATTCAGAGCCTGCGTCCTGAGAGTATCGTGAAACATATTGACCTTTATTTGGAAATTATGTTTTCAAAATCCGAGCTGACCCGGGCAGAACGTGAGATGATGGCAGTGGTTGTTTCAAAAGCAAATGGGTGTATGTATTGCCAGAAGCATCATGCAGAAGCGTTAAATAACTATTGGAAGGATGAGAATAAAACCGAAACGTTCAGGATGTCATACCAAAATGTTCAGCTTGATCAAAAAGAATTGTCTCTGTGTCGTTATGCAGAACAATTAACGCAAAATCCTGAAACTGCAGTGAACAATGATTTAACCGAACCATTAAAGAAAATCGGATTAAGTGATGAAGCCATTCTGGATGCCACATTGGTCGTTGCGTATTTTAATTTTGTCAACCGGATTGTTTTAGCCCTTGGTGTTGAACTGGAAGAGAATCCCGGTTCCGGATATAAATATTAACTCTGTTGCACTCTGATCCTATAAACCTTTAAAAAACAACGGAATTCATTTTTTTAGGAACGATAAAATTCTTAACTTTCACCCCCAAATGACGGAGGGTCTCATGCTGCTCAGTATGACAGGTTTTGGAAAAGCTGAGGGGAATTATAAAAATATTCATTTCACCGTTGAGGTTAAATCCGTCAACAGCCGTTTTATTGATATTTCTGCGGTTATTCCCCGTAAAGTTGCTTTTCTTGATCTTCCGGTTCGGGATTTCCTCCAAAAGAATCTGATGCGCGGGAAAATACTGTTTGTTCTCCATCTTACCGGCGATACGGGAGAAATAAGCCGTTATCAGTTGAATGAAAAACTTCTCAGCGATATAACAAAACTGGCCGATCGCCTGAAAGAAGATTACGGTGTTGAAGGCAAACTGACGCTGTCCGATATTTTTTTAAGGGAAGATGTTATCGAACTGCAAGAGGTTGAACTGGAAGAAGAAGCCCTGCAGAATGAAATCCTTTCAGTAACCGGAAAAGCCCTCGATCAATTGAAAGCCATGGAAAAACGGGAAGGCGATTATTTGAAAGAGTTGCTCCAGAAAGATCTGAATTCCATGGAAGAAGAGATTCTGTCCCTTGAAGCAATACAACAAAGCAATCTGGATAACCATGTCAAACTCTTTAAAGACAGGGTAGCAAAGTTAAGCGAGCAGTTTTCCATGGATGAATCGCGACTTTACCAGGAAGTTGTCATTCTTGCAGATAAACTGGATATATCTGAGGAAATTCAGCGTTTTAAAAGTCATATTGAACAGTTTAATGCTTATCTGAACCATGAAGAAACGGTCGGCAAACGCCTGAATTTTCTGCTGCAGGAAATGCATCGGGAAATTAATACACTGGGTAATAAAGCTGCGAATGCTCATATTTCCCGGACTGTCGTAGAAATTAAAAATCAACTTGAAATCATGCGTGAACAGGTTCAAAATATTCAATGAAAAAAGGACTCCTGGTATTATTTGCCGCTCACAGCGGCGCCGGTAAAACGAGTATCATCCGTGAACTTCTCAAAAAAAATCCCGGTTGGCAGTTCTCAGTATCTGCTACAACCCGAAAACCCCGAAACGGAGAATTGGAGGGAAAAGATTATCTTTATGTGGATAAAGAATATTTTGAGGCGATGATCAGGAGTCAAAAACTGCTGGAATATGAGGAAGTTCACGGAGAATATTACGGAACGCTATCCGATCCCGTGTATAAAGCCCTGGAAGATGGAAACATTATGATTTTTGACCTGGATGTGAAAGGTGCCCTGAACCTGAAAAAACGCTTTAAAGATGACTCTGTCAGTATTTTTGTGGAAGTCCCGGATTATGACATCTTACGTAAACGTCTGATTGACAGAGGAACGGAAACGCCGGAGCAGGTTGAGAAACGCTTATCCAGAATTCCCCTTGAAACGGCAATGAAACATAAATTTGACTATGTAGTTATTAATCATAAATTATACGATGCAATCAAATTAACGGAAGAAACAATAAAAAGCAAAATAAAGGAAGGAAATTAAATGTCTAAAGGTGGATTCAAATTCGAAGGAGAAAGACCCGACGATATTTTTGAAGCTATTATTATTATGGCAAAACGAGCCCGCCAGATAAATCAGAGACGAGCTGATAAATTTACGCTTCGGCCTTATCAGATTGTAGAGGGAGAAGAGGATGTTGAGCAGGAACCGCTGTATGATGATTTTGATTTCGACAGTCTGGAAAAACCTACAACCATGGCTATGAAACAGTATGCCACATCGGAGATCGAATACGAATACTCCGATCCGGACGAAGAGTACGAAGACATGGACGATGAGAGCATGTTTGATATGGATGATCATTTGATCTGATGAATTATCTCAGGGACAAGAAGCTGCTGGTTGGAATAACCGGCGGTATTGCTGTTTACAAGGCAGCAGGCATTGTGCGGCGCCTGACACATGACTATCAATGTGATGTTCAGGTGATTATGACCCGGCATGCCCTTGAATTCATGACGCCCCTGACATTTGAAACATTTTCGGATAAACCGGTGATTACCGGCATGTGGACATCCGGGAAAAAGATCTCAACACGACATATTGACCTGGTTTCATCAGCGGATGTACTGCTTGTCGTGCCGGCAACAGCCAATATTGTGGGAAAAACTATCGCCGGTATCGGTGATGATCTTCTGAGTACCATGATTATAGCCTGCCCCCCTGAAAAATGCATTTTTGCCCTGGCTATGAATACAAATATGTATAACAATCCGGTTTTTCAGGAAAACAGGCATAAACTTTACCGTTACGGCTACAATGTAATAGAACCGGGTTCGGGTCCTCTTGCATCCCGAAAAGAAGGGGACGGTATTGGCCGTCTGGCTGAAGAAAACGTCATTATCGATTATGTGAATACGTTTTTTCAGTATAAATCGCGATTGAAAGGGAAGAAGGTGCTGATCAGCGGCGGTCCGACCAGGGAATTTCTGGACGATGTCCGGTTTATTTCCAATCCGTCTTCAGGGAAAATGGGCATTGCTCTTGCCCGGGCTGCAGCATTCGCCGGTGCGGATGTTACGCTTGTTCTGGGTCCCGTTCAGATTCCGGCAGAAGGTCCCTATAAAACCCTTCTGGTTCAGTCTGCTGATGATATGGCAGATAAACTCCTGACCTGTTATAAAGACGCTGATATTGTGATTATGTCTGCAGCCGTGGAAGATATCAAACCTGCAAAAAGCAACGGTAAAATTAAAAAAAATGCCATTCCTCAATCCCTCAGTCTTTCGCCCAATCGTGATATCCTGAAAGAAATGGGCCGAAACAAAGGGGAACGGCTCCTTGTAGGATTCAGTGTCGAGACAAAGGATATCCTGGAATCCTCACGAAAAAAAATTACCGATAAGAATCTTGACTATATCGTTATCAATAACCCTCAGGAAGAGGGTGCCGGTTTTGAAACGGACAGCAATAAAGGCATTATTCTTGATAAATACGGGAATCAAACTGAATTTCCCCTCCAGTCCAAACGAGAATTAGCGTTCAGGATTATAGATCTCATCACCGGGTGATTTCATGGTAAAAAGCGGCTTAAGCACGATGCGTTCTTATTTGACGTATATCCGCGATGTGTTCGGGTATGAACTTTATATAAACAGGGAACAAACTGTGACAGACCTTGATTTGTATCGCCGGTCTATTGAAAACTGTACCAAATGCAGCCTTTCCCAAACCCGTATTCATTTCGTATTCGGTGAAGGCCATCCCAATGCGGATATTCTCTTTGCAGGTGAAGCTCCCGGTGCCCGCGAAGATGAAACCGGTCATCCTTTTGTAGGGAGAGCCGGTATGCTGCTTGAAACGGCTTTGAAACGGATCGGACTCAATCGCTCCCAGGTTTTTATTGCCAATGTTCTTAAATGCCGGCCTCCGGGAAACCGGGATCCCCTGCCGGATGAAATTGCTCTGTGTGAACCTTATTTGCATCGGCAGATTGAGTTGATCAAACCGAAAGTGATCGTCGCCTTGGGAAGAATTGCCGGAAGAACACTTCTGAAACTCAGTCCGGACACATCCCTGACGGCGATGCGAAACGAAAAGCATGAATATCAACATGTCCCTCTGTGTGTCTTTTATCATCCTGCTGCTATTTTGAGAAATGCCGGCCGCCTGGATGAGTTTTATGCGGATTTTGAAAAACTTGCAGAACAATTTTTAAGGAAATAAAATGGCCCAGGAAAACGTAACGAGAGTTCCGCCCCAATCTATCGAATCCGAAATGGCGGTTCTGGGTGCGATGATGCTGGACAGCAGTGCGGCAGCAAGGGGGATTGAACTGCTCCAGGATGATGATTTTTATCGTGAATCCCATCAGTTGATCTTTCATGCTATGTCCGTACTCTACGAAGGCAGCAAACCGATAGATCAGTTAACGGTAACAGAAAAATTATCACAGCTTAAAGTTCTTGAGAAATGCGGCGGGGCATTTTACGTTTCAAATCTTGTTGAAAGCATGCCAACGGCTGCCAATATTGATTATTATGCTACTATCGTTAAGAATAAATCCACTCTCAGACATATCATCAGTGTGTCCACAAAAATGATCACAGATGCCTATAATGAAGAAGATGAAGTGGATAATATTTTGGATATTGCCCAACAGCAGATTTACAAACTAAAAGCGCAATCGGCACCTTCTGATTTTGTTCAAATCGGAGATATTGTTCACACAACGATTGACCGGATTGAAATGTTGAGGAATCATGATCAGGATGTTATTGGTATTCATACCGGTTTTGTTGCTCTGGATAGAATGACATCGGGATTCCAACCGTCTGATCTGATCATAATAGCCGGCAGACCGTCAATGGGTAAAACGGCAGTGAGTCTGAGCATGATGCTTAGGATGGCAGTGAAATACAAGAAGAAAGTAGGCTTTTTTTCACTGGAAATGTCCAATGAGCAACTGGTTATGAGACTCCTGAGCATGGGCAGCGGTATTGATCATCAAAAACTCCGTAAAGGACGGGTTCCTCCGGATATGTACAATAATCTTCTCAATACGGCATCGATGATCCATGAATCATCCATTTATGTGGATGATACGCCGAGTTTATCCATTATGGATCTTCGAAGCAGAGCCCGTAGAGTAAAAATAGAAAAAGGGCTGGATGTTGTCTTTGTGGATTATCTCCAAATTGCTCGGGGACTTACAAGCCGTTCTTCGACTCGCGAACAGGAGATCTCGTCCATCAGCCAGGGTTTGAAAGCAATGGCCAAGGAACTTCACATTCCTGTTGTGACTGTGGCTCAGTTAAACCGTGCCGTTGATGCCCGTTCCGGCGATCATCGTCCCCATTTATCCGACCTGAGAGAATCCGGTGCCATAGAACAGGATGCGGATGTGGTCATGTTCATCTATCGCGAAGAGGTTTATTCCAAAGATCCGGAACATGAGAACAAAGCCGAGTTAATTATTGCAAAACAAAGAAACGGTCCGATTGGACGTGTCCACCTCACCTTTCTCAAGCATCTGACGCTGTTTGAGGATGCCCCGATTGGTGATTACGATCCGGAAGAGGCGTTTTGATATGACGTTGATCCTGACAGACCCTGATCCTTCAAAATTTCCCAAGAAATTTTCTGCTCTGTTGGATGCTGTCAGAAAGTATAACGATAATATTGATAATGATATCCCCCTTCTCTGGAAAGCATTTCAGTTTTCCCATAACGCCCATATGGGCCAATTTCGCAGATCGGGCGAACCTTATTTTGAGCATGTGTATCAAACGACGATGATCCTGACCGATTTGTCCATGGATACAATTACTCTGTGTGCAGGATTGCTGCATGATGTTGTGGAAGACACCCTCGTTTCTGAAGAGATCATTGCGGAAGAATTCCCGTCTACAGTCGCTTTTCTGGTGAAAGGCGTGACAAAAATCGGGGGAATTAAATTCAACAGTGAACAGGAACAGCAGGCCGAGAATTTTAGAAAAATGCTTCTTGGCGTGGCTGAAGATATTCGTGTGTTGATAATCAAATTTGCCGATCGTCTTCACAACATGCGCACGCTGGGATCCCTTCCTTTGGTCAAACAAAGACGCATTGCCATTGAAACACGGGATGTTTATGCTCCTCTGGCTCATCGACTGGGAATGTACCGTTTGAAAATGGAGATGGAGGATCTGGCCCTCAAATATCTCGAACCCAGAATTTTTTCTGCCCTTGAAAAAAAAGTCAGTGCAAAACGGGAAGAACTTGAAGAGTATATTAGAAATTTCACGACCGTTATTGATAAAAAACTAAGAGAAAACGGTATTGAAGCCGTTATATTCGGCCGATTAAAACATTTCTATTCGATCTATAATAAAATGAAAAGGCAGAACAAGCCTTTTGAAGAGATATATGATGTTCTGGCAATCCGTGTGATTGTGAATACGGTCGGTGAATGTTACGGTGCTCTTGGTTTGATTCATGAGCTTTACAAACCCCTTCCCCATCGGTTCAGAGATTTTATTGCCAATGCCAAAATGAACGGATATCAGTCTGTCCATTCAACCGTGATGGTAGACAGCAAGCCGATTGAGGTACAGATCCGAACTCATGAAATGCATAAAACGGCTGAGGTGGGAATTGCTGCACACTGGAAATACAAGGAATCCAAAGATCGGGACGGCCTGGACAAATATATACAGTGGTTAAGAGATCTTGTCGACATGCTTAAATCGGATTCATCCAATGAAGACGATTTCATGGAGACTTTGAAAATCGACCTTTTCAAGGATGAAATATTTGTTTTCACCCCCAAAGGCGATTTGATAACGCTCCCCAAAGGAGCCACAACCCTTGATTTTGCCTTTGCTGTTCATACGGAAGTTGGATTGCATTGTATCGGCGCAAAAGTTAATTCAAAAATCGTTCCCTTGAATACAGAGCTCACCAGCGGAGACCAGGTAGAAATCATCACATCAGCCAACCACAGTCCCAGCTACAACTGGTTGAAATATGTCCAAACCAGTAAGGCAAAGTCAAGAATCAGAAAATGGCTCCAGCGGAATGAGTTTGAACAAAGCGTGAAACTGGGTGAGGAAATTCTTGAGAAAGGGCTCCGGCGATTAAAAAAAGGGGATAAGATCAAGGAAGTAAGGGAACGATATGAGGAAATGGGCTTCCAAACGCTTGATCTCTTCCATCAGGCTCTGGGGAAGGGGGATCTGACTCTCCGTGAAGTTGTCAATACTCTTTTGGATGAAACAGAAAAAACGGAAGAAAGCGATTCTACATTTGAAAAAATTCTCAGGCCGTTTACCCGAACAACTCAGGGTGTATCTATACAAGGACTGGATAATGTGATGGTTCAGTTCGCCCGGTGCTGCAATCCAATTCCGGGTGATGATATTGTGGGATTTATTACACGGGGGAGAGGCATAACGGTTCATCGCAGCAATTGTAAAAATATCCCAAAAATTGAATCAGATCAGGATCGGCTGATTGATGTGACCTGGGATATTAAGAGCGGAAGAACGTTCATAACCCGCATGACTATTATTTGTGAAGACAGGAAAAATATGATGTATGATATTGTTGCAGTTATTCGTGAAATGAATACCAACATGTTATCGGTGAATTTTGATGTGGAAGGAAAACTGGCGCGGGGACAGGTTGCCATCCTTGTGGAGAATGTCCGCCATGCTGACAGGATTATAACAAAAATCAAAAAAATACCGGGAATTTTATCGGTTGAGCGTGCATAGGAAAATAATATGACAGAAATTACGTACACAAAGAAGGACGTGGCAGGCAAACTTCAGAACAAATTGGATACCACGTTGTATGCAGCGGAAGATATGGTGGATCATCTTTTTTCTGTTCTCAGGGATATGCTGATGAATGACAACGCTGAAAAAGTGCGGATTGAAATCCGGAATTTTGGTGTATTTGAAGTGAAACCCACACAGGCAAAGCCGTCAGCAAGAAACCCAAAGACCAATGAGATTGTTCATGTCCCGGCCAGAAAGAAAACGCATTTTAAACCCGGAAAAATTCTCAGAGATTATTTGAAAGCCCCTCAGGATGTCCATGAGTAGAATATTAGCCATCGATTTTGGTGAAAAACGGATTGGGTTAGCCGTGTCTGATCCTCTGAATCTGCTTGCAACCCCTCTTGATACCCTTACGTATGATGATGATAAACATATGATTAATCATATTGTTGGTCTTGTCAAATCTTGCAATGTATCCCGTATTGTTGTCGGGTATCCGATTGGTCTGAAACGGCAGAAAACGATACAGACTAAAAAAGTGGATGATTTTATTGCTCGTCTCAAATCTGTCGTTTCCACTCAGATTATACCGTGGGATGAGCGGTTTACCAGTTCGGAAGCTGAAAGCATTCTCCGCCAGAAAGGAGTAAAACCATCTGAAAACAAACAACTTATTGATCAGATGGCAGCTCGGATTATCCTTCAGGAATATCTTGATTACGGAGTGAAGCGATGAAAATATCCCGGAAATATTTGTTTTATATTCTTACGTCATCCCTTTTTATGACCCTGACATTCTCACCGGTCAACGCATGGTATTTGGGCTTTATCGGCCTGATTCCACTGATTCATGTTTTGTACAGCCGGACAGACAAGAGCTTTTTTATAGGGTATATTTTTGGTTTTTTTTATTCTTTGGCACTGGTCCATTGGCTTGCCTTCAACAGCGGTGCACAGGTTTGGCTTGTTACTCTCTCGGCAATTGCCGCCGCAGCTTTTGTTGCTTTGAATTACGGATTTATTGCCTGGTTGAGTGTCGGCATAATGAAACGGGACAGGGTATTGGGACTGATTGCTTTCCCATTTATCTGGACGTCGGTTGAATTTATCCGGTCCTATGGCGTTTTAGGATTCCAATGGGTTCTTGCAGCCAACGGACAGACCGGAAATCTGGCATTTATTCAACTGGCAGATATGGGGGGACCCTATTTGATCTCTTTCCTTCTGGTCAGCATCAATACGCTTTTGTTTTCTCTGATAAGACAAATTCCGCGCCATCAATTTAACCGTATCCTTTTATGGATCTTGTTTGCTCTGTTTCTGGTGATCCCGTACAGTTACGGGATTTTCCGCCTTTCCCAACCGGTTGACGGAGTTAAATCATTTGTTTTCAGGATCATACAGCCTGATTTTAATTCTCATGAAAAATGGGACAGAGAACGGCGAACCGACGTGTTCAATGTGATGGATGAACTCAGCAGGGCTCCCGGTATTGATACGGTTGATATGATCATCTGGCCGGAAAGTGCAACCCCCGTTTATATAAGAACTCAGATTAAATACAGAAAAATTCTTGAGGATCTAACTCATGAAACCGGAAAAGTTCTCATTTCAGGCGTACCGGACTATTTTATAAAAGATAATAATATTAATGTAACCAACAGTTTGTTTGTTTTCGAACCGGGTGAAGGAATTACGTCGAAATACAATAAACAAATATTGGTTCCCTTTGGTGAATATATCCCGTTCAGCAGTGTCTTTCCCGTATTGTCACGATTAAATCTGGGCCAGGGTAACTTTACACCCGGCAAAAATGAACCGCTTCTTCATATCCATTCGTTAGACCTAATGCTTGCCCCAATGATTTGTTATGAATCTGTTTTCTCATCCGCTTCCATAAATAAAATCAGACAAGGGGGAGCATATCATATCCTGGTCACCAATGATTCATGGTTTGGCGACTCATGGGGACCATACCAGCATGCTTCCCAATCAGTTTTCAGAGCTGTTGAAACCCGAAGACCGGTTCTGCGAAGCGCCAATACGGGTATTTCTATGGTCATCAATTCCAAAGGACAGATATTGAATGAGATTCCCCTGGATACCCGTGGTTTTATGGATGTTTCTGTTCCGGTCGTCGAACAAATAAGTTGGTATGTCCGAATTGGTAATGCATTTGCTCTTGTTGTTTTGGGAGCAGCGATCGGGATGTTGATGACGCCGTTTTGGCCCGTAAAGGCCGGGGACAAACATGAAAAACAGGAATAAAACCTTTGTGGCACTCCTGATTGTTATTGTCCCTCTTTTCGCTGATAAGAATGATACGGAAGCCGTTTTTTTTTCACCGGATACACCCTATGCGGATAAAATATATCAGATCCTGGAGAAATCACAATATCGAATGGTTGAGGATTCGGCTTTGGCAGTCTGGAGCGGCTCTCTCCTCATGACAGATCTGAAAGATTCTCTTCGATATGAAGTTGTTCTTGAAAAAGAATCCGGTTTTAAAATCATTGCGGGAGAATTTTATCTGAAACCGGTGGATAAAACTGTCGTTATAAAGCAGTTGAAAGATTTTTCATTATGGTTTGCGGTGACAAATCTTTTGATGATATTACTTTTTTATGTTCGATTCTAAACTAATGAGGATTCCTTGAAAAAAATAATTCAAACAGCTTTCTGCATGGTGTTAACGGTGAGTGTTTTAACGGCTGAACCCGTCTCCAAAAGCAAAGCGATTTTTAAAAGTGCCATTCTGCCGGGATGGGGTGAACGCTCGATTGGAGCCCGGGGTGCAGGTCGTTTGTTTTTTGCAGCGGAAGCGACGTTATGGATATCCTATGCCGGTCTGTCTGTTTATAAGGATATTCAAAACGATGACATGATCAGTTTTGCCAAAGCGCACTCCGGAGCATCCTCCTTTTACGGAAGCTCGCAATACTGGGTGGATATGGGGAGTTTCCTCTCATGGAATGATCACAAAGAAGAAATGCTTCAATACAGAACACCTGACAAGATTTATCCTGAAAAAAATGCATGGAATTGGGATACTGTAGAAAATGCAAACACATTCAGGAATATCCGGATTGCAAAAGATAAAAGCGAACAGCGCATGACGTTTATTCTGGGCGGACTTGTAATGAATCGAATGATCAGTATGCTGAACATCATGTATCAAACTCGAAACCCGGTTGAAAGTGATCTGATTATTACTCCATTATCATCACAAATTCGACTGTCAATACCTATTAACTGATGGAAATGATGCATCGGTTAAACTATTTTCTACTGACATTTTTTCTGTTTCTTATGGTTTTGGTCTGGTTTCCCGGTTTTTTATTTCAGGCCATTCTTGCTGCCGTTCTCATAATTATTGCCCTGATTCTTCCTGAAAAAAAGAAAACATTCCGTTTCCTGTTCTATATGTCACCCTTTATTCTCATTACCCTGCTGATTCATCTGTTCGTGCGAATCGGTTCAGACGATTACTGGGGGAGTTTTTCAACGCCTGATCTTTGGTATAAGGCGGGATATTTTACCATCAGGAATATGAATGTTCTGTTGATTGTTTCATTGTTCATGAGAAGCCGTCCCATTTTTGACGTGAATAAAATTTCCCAAAGGCTGCAAAACAGAATGATCAGGTACCCGGAAAAAAAACACTTTTTTACTGCAGGCTTATTTATCGGGATACAATATTTTCGCGTTATTCAAGAAGAATATCAGTCTCTTCTTCAGGTCCACCGAATATTAGGCGTAAAACACGAAAAAGGCCCCCTTCGGATTGCTAAATATTACGCATCCCTGATCATCCCTTTGTTTCTCGGTTCTTTAGAACGAGCGGACCAGCTCTCTGTTGCACTGACTACCCGGGGATTTGGAGCTGACAGGGGAGACGGAAATGGTTGATATCCGTCGTATTGCTTTCCGGTTGGAATATGAAGGAACACACTATTGCGGTTTTCAGCTTCAGAATGACCAGCCGACCATACAAAAGTTGACGGAAAATGCATTCTATTCGCTGTATAGAGAAAATATCCGTGTAGCAGCAAGCGGCAGAACGGATTCCGGGGTGCATGCAAGAGGACAGATTGTCCATGCAGATGTTCCCAGAAACCTTCCGGCAGAAAATGTTGCCAAAGCCCTGAATTCCTACCTTCCCAGGGATATCAGAGTGACTGCCCTGGCTTATGTCAAGGATGATTTCCATGCCCGTTTTGATGCTGTTTCACGTTTGTATCGGTATACAATTTTCAGAGGCATTACTGCCCTTGAAAAATCGTATGTATGGCAGATCTATCAAAAAATTGAAACAGATGTCATGATTGACTGTGCTTCGTATATCATTGGTGAACATGATTTTACATCCTTCTGTCTGAGCCAGACAGAAACAGAGAACAAGATATGCCGGATTACGCGGGCTGAATGGATTGAGGACGGATCGAAATTATATTTTTACATCGAAGCGGACCGGTTTTTACATTCCATGGTCAGGGCACTCGTTGGAACGATGGTTGATGCAGGGAAAAGCCGGTATTCCGTTAAGGATTTTAAAGATATTTTATCTAAGCACGAACACGGGGCGGGTGCTTTTACAGCCCCGCCTAACGGATTAGTTCTTGAGGAAGTCAAATATTATCCGCAGATTATATGGCAATGGACAGGAGATTCTGTATGAACCGGACAGCATTCAAAATTGTTATTGGCCTGTTGTGTTATACAGGAATTTATGCTCAGTATATCGGTCCGCAACAAGCGGAAAAGCTTAATGAACAGATAACGGAAAGCCGTCAGAATGCCATTACTAAAGCCATTGAAAAATGTGCACCCGCTGTAGTGGGAATCCATGTTACGGAAATCAGATCTGTCTCTCCCGGGGTTGTTTACAATGACCCTCTTTGGGATCTCCTCTTTCCCGGCCAGCGCTACAGAAAAGAAGTAAAAAGCATGGGAAGCGGCGTTATAATCAGTCCGGACGGCTATATTGTTACAAATGCTCATGTTGTCGGGAAAAATGCCATTAACGTTGTCGTTACTCTCAGTGGCGGGTCTTCTTACAACGCAGAAGTTGTGGGGGTTGATGACCTGACCGATATCTCATTGCTGAAAATCGATGAAACAAATCTTCCGTATATTGTATCGGGAAACAGTGACGATATCATTATCGGTGAATGGGCAGTTGCCATAGGAAATCCATTCGGATTATTTGATGTCAGCAATCAGCCTACGGCCACGATCGGTATTATCAGCTCAAAAAATGTCAATTTTGGCGAACAGCAGGGAGGCAGGGTTTACCAGGAGATGATTCAGACTGATGCCAGTATTAATTCCGGAAACAGCGGGGGAGCACTGGTCAATGTCCTCGGTGAAATGATCGGGATCAACACATTTATATTTACGGGCAACAATCAGGTGTCCGGTTCCGTAGGCGTGGGTTTTGCCATTCCGGTGAACCGGGTCAAGACGGTAGTCGATGAACTGATCAGAAGCGGTTATGTTGAAAGAGGTTTTGAAACGGGATTGAGTATTCAGACACTTGACCGCTATATTTCCGCATATCTGAATCTGCCCTTTCAGAAAGGCGTAATTGTTACGGATGTTCAAAAAGGAAGTTCTGCCGATAAAGCCGGGCTGAAAGTTGGAGATATCATTTTAAAAGCAAATAACAATACGGTGACGAATGCCCGTGATATTTACAGGGTTATCAATGAAGGATATCTGAAAGCCGGTGATACCATAAACTTTGAAATTTGGCGTAATAAAAAAACATATGAAAAAATTCTGACGCTTGCTGCCCCCTCAGGCAAGAGCGGCAGCCGATAACCGGTCTCGCTAATCAAATAAAGGGAAAAAGGTAATGGATAAAATCGGAATATTGAAATATCCCGGAGCCAGCGGAGATCATGACCTGTATTGGGCTGTTCGCACGTGCTGTGAACAGAAACCGGTAATTTTGGAAAGCGGCAACTGGAATCCTGCTGAAATCAATGCTTTGCTGATACCGGGCGGACTTTTTGCCGAGGGTTATTCCGATGTTAAAGATCTTCATCTTGTATCTCACCTGATCCGTAATAATAAACCGGTTTTAACCCTTGCCGAAGGTTTTTATTTCATAAAAAAATCTCTGAATTTAAAATCTGAACTCGTTACTTATGCAGATCGTCCGGTTTCTGTGACAGATGAATTGTTTCAAATCAATAATAATCACCTATGGCTGTCAGAATTTTTACCGGATGAAAGGGTTCACTGGCCTTCTTCGTATAGATTTCATTCATTTTCTCCTGATGAAAACATAAATTCACTCATCACATCCGTTCAAAATGGACGGACAGTTGGAATTGGCATAAATGATACACATGTTGTCTCGCTGCTTATCCATCCCGAAAGAGCCGTGGATGACATAACCGGAGACACGACAGGTGCAAACATATTCAATGTTTTAAGGAAGGATCTATGAGGCAAAAATTTTCTGTTGGACGTGCTTTGGGAATTGTTCTTCTGGGGGCGATTATTGGCGGTATACTGGGTGAACTGTTTGGGATGGTTCTCCCGGAGAGCGTTGTTCGCGAATTTCTATTGAAAAAATATGAACTGGGCTTTACCCAGCCTTTCGCATTTGACCTGAGTATTATCACTCTCAGTTTTTCTGTCATGTTCCGTATGAATGTGGTCAGTCTGCTGGGAATTGTCTTTGGATTTTATATTCTGAAATATACACGATAAAAAAGCGAGGTAAATATGAATTTTGGACCCTGGGAACTGATTATTATACTGGTTATCATTCTTTTAATATTTGGACCCAAAAAATTGCCGGAATTGGCAAAAGGTCTTGGAAAAGGTCTCCGTGAGTTTAAAAAAGCGGCCAATGAAGTAAAAGACGAACTGGAAAATGCCGAGTCTGAGTTTGAGACTGAGAATAAGACTGAGAATAAGACTGAGAAATAAGACTGAGATTGAAACTGAGAACGAAACAAAAAAAGAGACCGAGTCCAAAAAAGCGTGAAAAATCAGTTATCATTGGTTATGAGTCTGACTTAATAGGATTGGATCGTTTTTATGACAAAAAATATCAACGATAAAATTGATTCTTTAGTTGATCGTATTCTTGCATCGGATAATCCGGTTTTTATCACCTTAGATAAAAACTGGCTCCATAAACACATTGGGGAACAGATAAAAATTCAGGGTCCCTTGAGCGGAAAGATAATAGCCGTCAAAGATAATATCAATGTGAAAGGGTTGCCCACGACGTGCGGAAGCAGGATCCTGCAGTCTTACAAGTCTCTGTATGATGCAACCGTCATCAAAAAGATCAAAGCAGCCGGCGGGATTATTCTCGGAAAAACCAACATGGATGAATTTGCAATGGGATCATCTAATGAATATTCGGCGTATGGTCCTGTAAAAAATCCGGTTGATCCGGAACGGGTACCCGGAGGTTCCAGCGGCGGTTCGGCTGCGGCTGTCGCTTCCGGTTTTGTCGATTATGCCCTTGGCTCGGATACAGGCGGATCCATTCGCCAACCGGCCGCTTTCACAGGAACTGTTGGTCTGAAGCCGACATACGGTCGCGTGTCCCGATACGGTTTGACTGCTTTTGCTTCCTCATTCGACCAGATTGGACCCATTACCCGAACTGTGCGCCAATCTGCAGAGTTGTTAAATATCATCGCCGGTGAAGACCCGAAGGATTCAACCTCTGCCCGCCTTCCGGTTAATGAGTATACGCAGTATCTTGACGGCAGTGTTAAAGGGCTGAAAATCGGTATTCCCCGTCACCTCCTTGAAAAGGGAGTGGATGATGCTGTACTCTCATCATTTGATGAAACGGTTGATTTATTAAAGAAACAGGGTGTTATCATACAGGATATTCATCTTCAGTATGCTGATTACGCCATTGCGGTATACTATATACTTGCCACTGCAGAAGCATCCAGCAATCTAGCACGTTATGATGGCATACGGTACGGACAGAATCAGAAGAATAAAATTGATGACCTTTTCTCTTACTACGCCGAAAACCGGTCTGAAGGTTTGGGTGATGAAGTAAAAAGAAGAATTATGCTGGGGACCTATGTCTTATCTTCAGGATACTATGATGCCTATTATGCAAAAGCCCAAAAAGTCCGGACCCTGATTGCCCGGGAGTATAATGAACTGTTGAAAGATTTGGATGCAATAATGATTCCCACAACGCCAACAACAGCATTCAAACGGGGTGAAAATGTCAATGATCCGTTAAAAATGTATTTAAACGATGTTTTTACCGTGTCTGTAAATATTGCTGGTCTTCCTGCAATCAGCATACCGGTTCGCCCTGATGCAATGGGCTTGCCGGTTGGCTGTCAGCTTATCGGTAAAGCATATGAAGAAGGAACTATTCTAAGCTTAGGTCATTCTATTGAAATGTCGGATTGATGGTTTGTTGAAAACAAGTGAACAAAGACAAGTATCCTCCGGGAGGATATGGTTTGTAACAAAACAGTCTCAGGTTGAATATGTACAGGTTTCATAATCCGGGATTTCTTTTTCTCATTCTGCTCCTGATTCCATTTTTTCTCTATGAAATACGAAGGCTTCATAAAGGCAGCAAGAATATACGCATTGGGACTTTGAAGCCCCTTATCCCAATTACGCCCAAATATCATCATAAAGTTATATTCCCCCTTATTCTGAAATATATTGCACTGATTTTTATTATTATTGCTCTGGCAAGACCTCAGAAAGGCAATGTGTCCAGAGAACTGACTCAAAGCGGCATTGATATAATGATCGCCCTTGATATTTCCGGTTCCATGAGAGCCGTTGATTTCCAGCCTAACCGGCTTGAAGCTGCCAAACAAGTGTCTGCTGATTTTGTCCGGGGCAGACAAACAGATCGTATCGGATTGGTTGTTTTTGCGTCAGAAGCATTTCTGCAATGTCCGCTGACGATCGATTATGATGTTCTGACCGGCATCATTGGAGATGTCCAGATTATACCTGAACAATTGGACGGAACAGCGATCGGATTAGCGCTGGCTAACAGCATTAACCGGTTAAGAGATTCTGATGCAGAGAGCAAAGTTATTATCTTGTTGAGCGACGGTGATAATAATGCGGGGGAAATTGATCCGCTGACTGCAGCCGGTTTTGCAGAAAATTTTGATATAAAAATTTACACCATTGCCATGGGTATGCGCGGACAGGTTCGGATACCGGTAAATGATCCATTGTTCGGAAAACGCATGGTGCCGGTACAGATCGAAATTAATGAAGATCTTCTGAAAGAAATTGCACATAAAACAGGCGGAGAATTCTTTAGGGCTGATTCCGAAGAAAAACTGAACAGAATATGGAAGGATATTTCCGAATTGGAGAAAACAGAAATCACAGTTTCACAATTTACCGACTGGTTTGAACTGTTTTTCCCCTTTCTTCAAATTGCTTTAATTCTGCTTTTACTGGAATGGTTTTTGCGACGTATCTGGTGGAGGGTTTGGCCGTGATTGAACTGTCCAACTCCGCTGTTTTGTGGTTCCTGTTATTCATTCCAACCTTTATGCTGCTTCGTTATATCCATACGAGAAAATGGGAGAAAACCCGAAGCCGCTATTTCATGGATAATACATATTATCGGATTGCCGATAAGGGAAAACCTATTCTCAGACTATCTTTGTTTATGGAATATGCAGCTCTGTTTCTCATTATTTTTTCATTGTCCGGTCCGGGCGTGGGAAGAGAGATCCGTGAGTTAAAACGGGAAGGCGTGGATATTATTGTAGCCCTGGATCTGAGCCGAAGTATGAGTGCCGCCGATATTAGTCCCTCACGTATCCAGCGAGGTAAATTCGAAATCATAAAATTAATTTCATCGTTAAAAGGTGACCGGATAGGATTGGTCGGATTTGCCGGTGTGGCGCACCTTCAGTGCCCTCTGACCCTGGATCACCGCGCTGCCAGACTTTTATTGGACATTATGGATGAATCATTGCTTCCTGTTCAGGGATCTGCCCTTGCAGATGCCATCCGGATTTCAACGGATGCTTTTCCTGATGACGGAAACAAGCATAAAGTTATTATACTCGTCAGCGACGGGGAAGACCATGAACGAAATATTGAGGATGCTGCCAAATATGCTGCGGGGAAAGGCGTTACGATATATTCTCTCGGCGTGGGAACGCTGAGCGGAGCCCCGATACCGGTTTATAATAAGGGACAAATAACAGATTATAAACGGGATAAAAACGGCAGTGTTATCATTTCTCACCTGCAGGAAGATGCGCTTTGGCGGATATCCGATTTAACCGGGGGCGATTATATACGCATGACTGATATCCAAAATCCTATGAATCATATCTATACCATGATCGCGGAACTGGATAAAAAAGAATTTAAGACGCATGAATTCGGTCATATTAAACAGCTTTATCAAATATTTCTGAGTGCCGGATTGTTTCTTTTATTGCTTAATGGTATAATTTCCCATAAACGAAAAAAAATATGAATCGGCTGATTAAAAATATTTTCCTCATCATACTCACAAGTGTTTCGGTTCTCGTCGCAGAAGATCCGGGCTTGAAGGCTTATCATGAAAACGATTTTGAAAAATCGTTAAGTTTCTATTTAAAAAAACTGGAAAATGACCCGGCAAATCCCGTATTAAATTATAATGCCGGCACAACAGCCATGAAATCAGGACGCCCCGATCTGGCGGTGCCCCATTTTGAAAAAAGTTTGCGGAATGCTGAAGACAGGAAAATTCTTTCAAAAAACAGCTATAATCTGGGACACCTGTTCGCAGAAAACAATGATTATGAACAAGCTCTCAATGCATTCATGCAGGCAATTCTCCTGAATCCGGAAGATGTTAACAGCAAGATCATGTACGAGATTATTAAATCCCAAATGCAGGAACAGGAACAAGATCAGGAACAGAATCAGGAAAGCAATCAAAACCGGGAACAGGATCAGGACCAGGAAAACAATCAGGATCAGGATCAACGCCGGGAACAGGATCAGGAACAGAAAAGTGACACAAATCCTCGGGAAAATCAAAGGCAGGAAGATACAACGCCTGAATCCCGGGAACCTGAACAGGATATGACAGAGCAGCAGATTGTGAACCTGTTGGATGCCATGCGGGATAAAGAAAAAGAAGCAATGAAAGAAATTCTGAGATACCGTTATCAGGATTATAAAATCCAGAGGGAAAAAGACTGGTGATCCGACACATCAACATAAAGGGCAACAGATTCCTGCAAGTCTTGTTGTGGGGAATTATTTCCTTATGTTGGCTTGTGTATCCCGGATTTGTGTCGGCAAATGATGCATCCGTGTCTGTTTCTGTTTCTAAAAATAATTTAACGCTGAGAGAACGGTTCCAACTCAGCTTTGAATTTGTCAATTTTTCTGATACGCCCGAGCCGGATATCAGTCAAATACCTGATGTAACTCTGATTTCCGGACCGTCAAAATCCAATCAGTTCAGTTGGATAAACGGTCGTTCTACGAAAACGTACATGCTAACATACACAATGGCGCCCCTGAAAACAGGGCAGATAACAATTCCTTCTTTTACATTCAGAGATAAGCGGACAAATTATTCAACCGAACCGGTTACAATCACTGTTCATGACCCTCAGGCAGCACCCGATCAAAGAAGCCCGGGCAGTGAACTGAAACCTTTCTATCTTGAATTGCTGGTATCCAATAAAAATCCCTATAACGGTGAACCGATAATTGTTACATATAAAATTTATTTCAGACAGAATATCAGAAATTTTCACGTAGACCGGAATGCGTTATTTACAGGATTTTTGACAGAGTATCTTCCCATTCCGAGAAGTCCGAAAGTTCTGTCGGACGTTATCGATGGTATTGCTTATCAGACGGCTATCATTCAGGAACTTATTTTAACGCCTACACGAAGCGGCGATTACGTCATTCCGTCTCAAGTCGTCCGGCTGGAAGTGGAGAGCCCAACCAGCGGCAGACGATCTATTTTTGATGATCCCTTCGGCATGGGAATACAGCTTAGAAATGTGGATGTTATATCTCCGGAAGTGCCCATAAACGTTCTGCCTTTGCCGGATAAACGTCCCGCATCCTTTACGGGAGCTGTTGGTGAATTTACGATGACTGCAGGCTTTGATTCATCGACAACAGAAGAAAATCAGGCAGTTACGTTGAAAATTGAAGTTAAGGGAACCGGAAACCTGAAAAACTTCACGTTCCCCAAACCTGAATTTCCCGAACAATTCATGGTTTTTGAACCGGAACACAAAGAAAATGTATCATTAGGTCCCAATGGATTTTCCGGATCAAAAAGCTGGGAATACGTGATTATACCAAACTACCAGGGATCGTATTATTTTGATCCCATTGAATTTGCCTATTTCTCCCCGAAAGAGAAAAAATTTAAAGTTCTTCAAATATCTGATCTTATTCTAAATGTCAGACCCAATACCCGTTTGATCCGTGAACAACAGAGGGGACTCAGCCGGCAGGAAGTGGAACTCTTATCGCAGGATATTCGCTTTATTCAATTAAAAGAACGAAATATCCTAAATGAAAACCGCAATCGTACTGTTCACAACCGGGATGCAATAGGGTATATTCTTACTTTTTTTGCATGCCTTGCGTGGTTTATTATTCTCACTGTCCGATATTTTCTTGCGAGAAACCCGGCTTACATGAAAAAAGTAATGGCTTTCAGGAATATGCAGGCCAGGATTGATAAACTGAGCGGTGATCCCAAAACGGATATGGCAGACTTACCGAAAATTTTTTCACGGTATATTTCTGATAAAATGGGTGTGGACAGACAGACGATAAATAAGTCGGATGTGTTGAATTATTGCCAAAGGCATAAAATCAATGAGGAAACACGCAATAAGATCAAAGAATGGTGGAATCAGGTTGAGGCTCTTAATTATCTGCCGTCACAAATTGATGAAAACCATGTTGAACACCATAAAAATGACATGATTACATTATTGAGAGTTCTGGAGAAAAAGGGATGAGCCGATTTTTAAAGGTACTGCCCATTCTGCTGCTGATAATGTCCGGTTTGTATGGAGACAATCCGGAGCGGGAAAGACTTTTTGTGAAGGCTAATTCGTATTACTCCTCCAACCAGTATTCTCTGGCACTCGATTTATACGAAGAAATTGCTGCATCCGGAACAGTCAGTTTTGACCTCTATTATAATATGGGTAACAGTTATTACAGAATGGGACAGATTGGTTCAGCTATCCGGTATTGGGAAAAAGCACGCAGGCTGGAGCCCCGAAATTCAAGCGTGAATCACAACCTGGATATTGCCCGTCTTCAGATTACGGATAAAATAGTCATGCCGAAAGCGTTTTTACCGTTTCAAATCTGGTGGGACATGCGGGATGGCCTGGGTACGGCCACGTCCTTCAGATGGTCGGGCTATTTACTGTTTATTGCCGTTTTACTGATTATCATTCTTTCGTTGTTTAAACCCGGACCTGCCGTAAGAAAACGGCTGACCCCCATAATTATCGCGGCTTTTCTCGGTTTTGTTATCTTTATATCGTTAGCCGTTGACAGCAGACGATATAACCGGACCCATCAATATGGAATTCTTCTTAAAAAGCAGATAGAAGTTAAAAGTGCTCCCCGAAATGAATCAAATACATTATTTATGCTTCATGAAGGATCAAAAGTTCGTATTTTGAACAAAAGTGGCACAGACTGGCTGGAAATTTCCTATTTTGATGATAAAGTGGGATGGATAAAATCTAAAGATTTGGGAGAAATATGAAACGGTTGTGTTTTTTATCCGGAGTACTTCTCATGTCTGTATTGCTTGCACAAGTTGAGCAGGATGAATGGATTGATCCTTCCCTGTTGCGTGACGAAGATAATATAAGTTTTGATGCTGTCCGATCAACAGATAAATCGATTCTCACATATATTAAAGATACGATTAGCGTAAACCTGCAGGATTCCTTATCGTTCCGTAAAGGTTATCGCGTCCAAATACTGGCTACACAGGATGTTTTTGAAGCCGAAGCAGCCAGAAAACGTGCTGAACAGGTTTTTAATGAACCGGTTTATGTAGTTTTCGAATCACCTTATTATAAGGTACGACTAGGAAATTTTTCAAACGATCTGGACGCCAGGAATCTTGAGCGACAGGCAAGACAAAAGGGATATCCCAGTTCGTGGATTGTTCCCAGTGATATAAATGTTGCCAATACGAACCGTCGTTATCCATGAAACGTTTAATCATTTCTCTTGCATTCATCCTGTCCTGTTTTCCTATCCTTTTAAAAGCTGCCGCGGATTCCTGTCTGATAGCAGGTATAGCTGCAGACCAGAATTATGAATTTGATAAAGCCCGGGAGATTTTTATGCAAGCTCCGCTTCGAGAACCGGTAAGGGCTTTCTATATCATGAATGCACAGTATAAAAAGTTGAAAATTAACGGACATTATAAAGATGCAAATACGTATTTAATTGAAGGCGTTAACAAAAACAAAGCACTTTTTGAGGAATCCCTGAACCCGGATGACCCGGATTATGCGGAATTACTCATGTACTATGGGGCATTGCTGGGGCTTCAGGCTCAGGTTTTTATGGCAGAAAGTAAATATCTTCAGGGATATTACAGCGGACTGACAGGCCTTAAAAAAGTTGAGACAGCTTACAATATGAATCCGGATCTGACAGATGCATTGCTGGCAATGGGCACATCTGCTTTTTATACGGGTATTATGGCTCAGCATTATTCGATTATCGGCAGTGTTATCAATGCAGAAGAATCCATCCGGAAAGGCATTGATTATATTCAGAAAACATGGGACAGCCGCGCCCTTTCTCAAGCAGAAGCGGGATATTTACTCCTCCTGATCAATCTTTATGAAATTCAGGATTTTGAAACGGCATCCGGGATGGGAGGCATATTATTGGAAAAATTCCCGGGGAACCTGGAAAACAGAGCACTGTATGCTGAAACCCTTATTCTGCGTGGAGATTTTGAACGGGCTGAAGAGATTTTACATGATTTTCATGATTATACACACTGGCTCGATGATAACGGAAAAAATATGTGGTCTCTGAGAAAAACTTATGTGGAAGCGGTGCTGGCTATGGAGAAGAATGACTTTGATACGGCAAAAATTAAATTTAATCATGTTTTGGAAAATTATTGTTTTGAGTATCAATGGCAAAAAAATCTGTCTCTTCTGAAACTTGGGCAAATGGCTGATTTGCAGGGTGATCGGAAAAAAGCCCGGATGTATTATCAACACGTGATCAATTCAAAAGAAACTACGCGATCTGTTCTGGATGCAGGGGTTTATATTAAAAAAGCATATAAAAAAAGTTCATGAAAACGTATCATTTATCAAAATCTATAATCCTTAATCCGGTAAATGAACGTGATCTTGACGATTTGTACCTGCTTCGCCGGAATCATTCAGCCTGGCATGTTATGAACCGTGAACAGTTACAGCAGCAGTATCAAACCAAGTGGATCGACAACGGCATACCGTCACGTTGGACAATTTGTATAAATGGAAGAATATATGGGGAAATCGGATGGAAATCCTACACACCCGGCAGTCATATTTATCTGGAATTGATAATTTATTATAAGGAATTGTTGAACCTTGATCTGGCAAAACATGTCATAACTCCCTTTGTGGAAATTATGGCCAGGCAGTTTAGAATCCATAGTATCCGTTTCACGGTTTTAAGGCCCGATACTGTCCTGGAAAAATTCCTGGGAACAATGCACGTGAGATTTATATCAGCCCGCCATGTCCCGGCGAGAGAATATTTCCCCGGAGGATTAATGGCTTCATATGAAGTTGAAGCAGATCACCTCATCCATAAATACGGGAATATCAAAAAGATCCTCTGGAAAAACTATCAGTTCATTCCCTTTAAGTTGCTGGATACGGATTTTGCCCCGGCAGATTTTAAAAGTATGGCAGGCGGATTTCCCGGCAAACGTGAAACGAGAGAAGTGAACAGCAGACAATCACTGGCTGATTATCTTTGTTCATTACCCTATGATTTGAATATCAGAACAGTGACTACAATCGATAAAGGGACATTGATTAAAATAGGGACAGCAATTTTTGAAACCCATTTTCCCGAAGTTCTGATCTGGCACCCCCAAAAGAATACATTTGAGATAAGAAAAACATTGTTTGCCTGTGTTTTGAACAATCTCAGACATATCCCGGTCCTGAGATCAGGGTATGTTTACAAGGATAATATTGAGAGAATAGAGTTATTAAAATCATTTAATTTTATTCTGGACAGCAGCAGTTCGGATGGATATTTATCTTATCATCTTGAATCTGTTTCGTTACCGGATAAAGGTGAATTGACAGCTCTTTAAATGAATTTTAAAAAGAATGATTACTAAAAATAAAAATACTTTATATTCTAACAAAAATCAGGTATTCATAATATGCACTCAATGATTGTTCAATTGATATATAATGCGGCAATTTTAATTGCATTATCCTCAATCTATGGTTTATTGATTCAGCTAAAAGAACAGAGAATAATATGGTTTAAAGTCTTGTCCGGCATCCTGTTTGGCGTTATTGCTATAGCCGGTATGACCCTTCCCATGCGTTTTGTAGAAGGAATCATATATGATGGCCGTTCCATTGTCATGGTTTTAGCCGGGCTGTTCGGCGGTGGAACAGCTTCCATTATATCCGTAGTTATTGCCGGATTGTACCGGTTGAATATTGGCGGTGACGGAGTATGGGCCGGACTAATGACTATCGTAAGCTGCGCATCTGCCGGGCTTGTTTTTCGAAGACTTTGGAATAATGAACCGCATAAACTGAAACCGCAGGCATTGTATGCCTTAGGTATTATTGCACATTTACTGATGCTTGCCAGCCAATTACTTCTCCCATGGTCTGTGTCTCTTGGAACCATCAGTCAGATCTGGCTTCCTGTTATGTTGGTTTTTCCTGCTGCAACTCTGATAATGGGGTTGCTTCTTGGTAATGCTGAAAGGCAGATTGTAATAAAAAATCAATTGAATGAAAGTAAAAACTCGTTAAATGTGGCACAGGAAATTGCTCTTATGGGAAGCTGGGAGTATGACCTTAAAACCAATATTCCCGCCTGGTCCTCCAATATGCCCATCGTTTTTGGCATCAATCCATTGAAAGAGAATATTGTCTATAAGGATTTTACAGACCGTGTTCATAAGGATGATCGTCATTTGATTACAGAAACCGTTGAGAGAATAATCAATGATAAAGTTCCTGTAGACGTTGAGTGCAGAATAATTACGATGTCAGACGAATTACGCTATATTCATAACAGAGTTGTGCCGATTGTTAAAAATGATCATGTTGTTACAATAAACGGCGTCAGTCATGACATCACACAGGCAATCCTTTCAAGAATCGAATTAAAAAAGAATCTGGATGAAAAAGAAATTCTGTTGAAAGAGGTCCATCATCGGGTAAAAAATAATCTGAATATCATCATCAGTCTTTTAAATCTCCAAAGCAGAATGATTCAAAATAAGGATCAGGCCATTGATGCTTTTAATGAAACCAGAAATCGCATTTTTTCCATGAGTCTTGTTCACGAAAAACTGTACAAATCGGAAGATTTTTCACATATAGACATGAAAGATTATATTTATACGATTACCAATCACTATATTCAGGTGGCAAATTCGGGTCAGCGGATAGACTTATCTTTCGATTTGGACAGTATTTTTATGGAGATTAGTGATGCCATCCCATGCGGCCTTATAATTAATGAATTAATAACCAATGCTTTTAAACATGCCTTTCCCGGAGATCATAAAGGAAAAATAGTCATCAGTTTAAAAGAAACTGCAGACCAAATGAATTATATGTTAGTTATAAGTGATAACGGTATTGGAATAAATACGGATATTGATTTTAACAATCCCCCGTCCCTCGGTTTGAAGATTATTAAACTTCTGACAGATCAACTGAACGGGACTCTGAATTTTCATTGTAATAACGGTACCATCGTAACGATTCTATTCCCCAAATAACGTACCAATCACATAGTCTGTAACGTCACCCTTCATCATAATGATTACGTAAATCCTGATAAATCTTCCATTTGTATAACGACAAATTGTTCTCTCGTCATTTATTCAGTTTCTATCCACAATGTTTCAATGGAGCAGGGTTTTTGTGTTACGTTTCGTCGTTTGACAGACTGACTGCATAGAATTATTCTTGATAATGGTTAAAATTGATTATGTAGGAAACTTCAATCGTCAGGAGTGTTGTTTGAAAATTATTCTCTCATTTTAACTTTCCCCTTCATCAGGAAACATGTATTTTAATGTTGATATTTTCAATAATCAAAATGGAGATTGAATTCATGAGAGTCCGATTACTCTTGCCGGTATTTTTTTTAATCATCGCATGCGGTGACAAGGTGAGCAACACACTTTTAATATACAGTCACGGGGCTGTTATGCGGACCGATACGACTGAAAAACGAATCCACCTCGTTTTTACAGGAGATGAATTTGCCGATGGGGGAGAAATTCTCAGAGAAACGTTAGGAAAGCATGATGTAAAAGGTTCATTTTTTCTAACAGGGAATTTTTACAGAAATCCGGATTTTGGGCCGATAATTCGCGGATTACATGAAGATGGTCATTATCTGGGGGCTCATTCTGACCGTCATTTGCTTTATGCAACTTGGGAAGACCGGGATTCTCTGTTGGTTACCCGTGATGAGTTTTTGAAAGACTTATTGGATAATTATAAAGAAATGGAGCGATTTGGCGTCAGAAAAGGGGATGCGCCCTACTATATTCCTCCTTATGAATGGTATAATGAAGAAATTGCCCGGTGGACTCAGGAAGCCGGTTTTATATTGGTTAATTTTACGCCCGGAACATATTCAAATGCAGACTGGACCATTCCGGAACCGGGAAGACAGTATGTGAGTTCGGATTCAATTTATGCCCGAATTTTGCGATATGAAGAAAAAAACGGATTGAATGGATTTATTCTTTTAACTCATATTGGAGCCCATCCGGACAGACCTGATCCCTTTTATGATTACATGGATGATTTGATTACTGTTTTAAAAGAACGGGGATACCGCTTCACTTTATTGGATGAAGCAATTCCTCATTAACGTTAATCTACCGGATCATTCTCAGAAAAATCTACGTAAAGAAAAGCGATCCGGACTTTTTCGGATTTATCCTTAATGGGGACAAATTTAAAATTCAGATCCAATGCCGATTCTCTGACAGGGAGTTCGAGTCTGGCAGAAAAATCTTTTACCTGAGCATCTTTTATTGCTGCCAGTAAAAACTGTCTGAAAAAATGCTCGTTGTTTTTTTGGTTTTCAATAGATGCAAAACTAAAAATATCCTGATCTACATTGAATGCTTTTTGCAGGGTTTTAGTGAATTTAAACTGTGATTTATCCATATCGGCCATAATGATTTTACGGCTTGCTCTGCGGAATAAGACATCCAGAGCTCTAAGACTCAATGCCGTGCGGTCAGCCCGCAACCGATCGTACGTATCCAAATGTGAGGCGGTATTTGTTGCCATTTCCGTTAAAAGTGTGATTTCATCATTAATCCATGATATATCATGAATACCTGTAGAAAAATCCCCGGTTAAAAGCCGTCTGAAATATTTTATTAATCTTCGATGAAAACGAAACGCCCGTAATGTGATATATACAATAGTTGCAGAATATAAAAGTCCCAGAAAAAGGATTAAATAAAAAAAAGAAGACTGAAATTCTTTAACAGCCAGCAATACAAAAGCTCCCAAACCAAGAATAGAAGAGATAAACCATAAAACTTTTATTGGGAGTTTATAGGAAGAAAGTCTTTTCTCTTTTTTAGACATCATTAATCTCTGGCAAATTTTTCTATATTGATATCTGAACCGGCCACCATTAAAATATCACCTTCCAGTAATTTCTCAGCAGGAGAAGGGACATCATTGTATTCTTCACGAAAAGTTCTTTCCCCGTCGTCGGTAATATCAGGAATATATCGTTTTATCCCCACAATGTTTACATTGTACTTTTTGCGGGGGTTAAGTTGAATGAGTGATTTGCCGATATATTGTTCGGGAATTTTTACCTCAGCAATGCTGTGTCCCTCAGATATTGGAATAAATTTTGTAACATTTGATGATATAAGCCCCCTGGCAATTGTTTTTCCCATCTGTTCCTCAATACTCACAATTTCATCAATTTCCATGGTCTTGAGTATTTCACGCTGAAGATTGTTAATGGCCCTGGACCATATTTTTTTTATTCCCAACTTTTTTAGCAACAGGGTTGTTAACAGATTGGCTTCAACATCATCTCCAATACATACGACTGCCAGATCAACATCCTTGATTGCAATTCCTTCAAGGGCATTTTGGTCCATTGAATTGAGTGCAACCGCATAGGTCACTGATTCCTTTACAGCTTCAATTTGATCTTTATTGATATCTATAGCAATAACCTGAGCTCCCCGCTCCGTCAGCTCAAGAGCCAGCGTTTTCCCGAATGTTCCCAAACCGATGACTGCTATGCTTCTCATTGTTTGATTCCTTATTTTTATCCGATCATGATTCGTTCTTCTGCATAAGCATAATTCTGGGGTTTATTTCCAAAAACAAGGGCATAACCAACCGTTAACGGTCCCAGTCTTCCCACAAACATAAGAATCATGATCAGAATTTTCCCCGTATTGGATAAATCCGCTGTTATACCGGTTGATAAACCCACTGTTCCAACGGCACTGATTGTCTCAAATAGTATACTCATAAACGGAAACGGTTCAATATATAAAAGAGCAAGCAGGATGGCAAAAACAAACGTTATGTAAAACAAGAGGACAGTTAATGCCTTTTGAATCGTTTCCAGTGAGATAGTACGCTTCATAACTTCAATATTATTTTTAGATGTTACGCCCCGAAACATTGTAAGAAATAATACGGCAAACGTTGTGGTTTTAATACCGCCGCCGGTTGAACCGGGTGATGCACCGATAAACATTAGAATAATTATCAGGAGTAATGTAGGTGATGACATGCTTGATATCAGTGCTGTATTAAAACCGGCAGTCCGGGTTGTGACAGATTGAAAAAAAGAGAGGAGCAACGCCTGGCCTGTCGTTGCATTCGCAAAGTTTTGTCGTTCAAAAAAATAGATTCCGGCCATGCCAACGATAATGAGGATAAACGTAACGCGTAAAACAAGACGGGTTTGTACCTTGAGTAAGAATATGTGTCTTTTTTTGCCTGTAAATATGGTTCGAAAAGCTGAAGTTATATTTCGGAGTGCGAGAAAACCCAATCCGCCGATAATGATGAGTGAAGCCATGACAAAATTTGTTGTTAAATCGTATTGATGGGGCATCATACTGTCAGTATTTGTTGAAAATCCGGCATTGCAAAAGGCAGAGATAGAATGAAAAACCGAATGATAAATTGTCTGTCCCCAGGTGGGATAAAAATCTCTCCATGCAATAATCAACCCTATAGTTCCAATAAGTTCCACAGTGAATGTCAGCTTAAAAATAAATAAAATTACCCTGAAAGCATCGGATAATGTGTCATAATCCAAAACATTCCCTACCAGCGTTCTGTCTTTAATACTCATCCTTTTTCCGCCGACAAGGGCCAAAAAAACGGAGAAAGTCATGATACCCAAACCCCCAAGCTGAATCAGTATTGCAATAGTTGCCTGACCGGCTGTGTTGTACCATGTTGCCGTATCCTGAACAATCAATCCGGTAACGCAAAGAGCAGACGTGGATGTAAACATTGCATCCACCAAAGAAGTCTGGGTTCCGGCAGTTGTTGACATGGGTAATGTTAATATGACGGTCCCCATGCAAATCGTCAGAAAAAAGGTCATGATCATTAAACGCGCCGGGTGCAAACTGAGGTTACTGATCAGATTGCGATCCTTCCGTAAACGGGATATGATCATAATAAGAATGATAATCTGTTTAAGGATGATCGAATAAGGATCCTCCCCCCTGAAAGGCGCTTCCTGAAACAACGGCATAAATACTATAAAACTATACCAATGTCCCTTAATGTACGTGACAGGGTCTTTGTCTATCAGTATTCTGATGATAACATCACTGATAAACAGTATCATAACTCCTGTATAAAAACCATTAATGATATTTGAGTAAGGAACAGAATAATGTGACCGGTCAAAGAGCAGAACTGCCAAAGCCAGTATTGCAGAGAATCCTACGACAATATTCAAAAGAGATTCAAGGGATTTGAAGTGATCTTTAACCATTTTTCTAATTTAAAAGAATCTGTGAATCAATAAAAGAATTATGCATAATCTTGATTATTTTAAGGACTTAAAACGCTGTATATGAACAAAATCACAATTTTAGTCTGACTTTAAACCGGGTTAGCAAATGTGTGGTGAAGAGAATAAGTGCAGTAAACAGTAAAGCTCGGATAATTCCCAATCCGGGACCGCTCTTTCCCCATGAAAAATAAGGGATGGAAAGCAGATCAAATAGGATATAGAATACTGCCGGAAGCAAATAGGCCGTAAGGGGATTTTGGGCAGAAGGTTGAAACGGTTTTCCCCATGAATCCCATTTTTTTACATCAGTCAGAAAATAAACAACAACGAATATAAGGCAGCACCAACCGGCACTCCAAAAGGCCCAAACCGGAGTGGCCTGAATTTTTGAAACGATATATTGGGAGTGTAAAAGCCAGCCTGCCAAAAACAGCACAAATCCTTCAATAAGAATAAAACTCATCCCTTTTTTATGGGATTTTTCCGTGATTCCAAGCCCTGCCATTAATCCGCATAAAACAATCAAAGAATGAGTCCCCAGATGTTGTCCGGGATGTATAAAATCAACAAGCGGCTGAATTGAAGCAAAACGACCCGAAACCTCAGCAATAAACAAGAAAACACAAAATGACATAGACAGGATTATCATAGCTTTATTGTTTCTAAACCATAAATAAATCAATGAAACAAGGGCATAAGACCAGCCGATCAACCCAAGAATACCCCACCAGCCGGTTCTAAGCCAAAATATTTCCCCGCCGTTTCCTCTGCGATAAAAGCCGGCAAGAAAAAGTAAAAGCAGCCACCCGATTTTGGGTATGATATTTTTTGCTTTTGATGTATCTGCCCACATATTCCATATAAGAAAGAATGAGACATACATTAAAAGTTGCCATACCGGTTTTGGTAAAAAGGACAATTCCGCATTGTATGAACCGGAATTCAGCATCATTACTCCCATAATTATCAACGCCAAACTTCGTTCTCCGATGTGAAATAATGACGGTAAGAGTCCCTCTTTCAAACGTTTTTCGAGTGCTATGGGAATAACCATTCCAACAATAAAAAGAAAAGCCGGAAAAACAAGGTCCGGAAGCGTCATTCCGTCTGTTTGGGCACCTGCATGGTGGAGCCATGACGGTGCAGCGGGGACAGAAGCCACATCATTGACAAAGATCATCATGGCAATTGTCAGTCCACGAAAAAGGTCAATACTTTCTATTCTTTTCATGATTTTCCCTTAAAAATTTATGAAGAGACTGCCTGTCGGGGTTGGGGGGGGCAGACAGTCTCTTCGTTAAAGGGCAGAGAAATAAATGATTTTAAACACCAATGATTCGCTTTTTGTATTCTTTCAATGCTTCGTCAAGCCGTTCATTGGCAGTGGGATCCCCCACATTATGGCTGGGATGAATGTACAATTTTACACCGCGGTCAGCCAGAATTTCCGCAACCGTTGTTATGGTCATCCAAACGGCAGTAACAAAAGCAATCGTTGAAACAGGACCGATTTTATCCGGATGGTTTTTCAGCGGGACAGCTGCATCTTCTGCCGGTGCGCAGGAATCAACCACAATATCAGCCAGTTCAAACATTGTTTTACCGCAGGAATGCTTTGTTTTTTTTCCCTGCGCTGCTTTTTCCGAACCGAATACAATAAGTTTCATTCCTTTTTCTTTTGCCCGCAATGCAACATCAATATTAACTGCATTCACTCCGGAATGTGAAAAAATCCACATACAATCCCGGGAATCAAAATTATATCCTTTCATTATCTGGTCACCATACCCTTCCACCCGTTCGAGAAAAACAAACTGGTGAACACCCATATCTCCGACAATATGTGTGAAAAAAGAAAGCGGGAGTTCAATGATGGGATGGAACCCTACAAAACCGCCGATCCGGGGATACATTTCTTCGATTGGCAGCGTAGCATGACCGCACCCGAAAGTATGAACCCACCGGCCTGCTTCGATTGTATCTGCCATGATGCCGGCTGCTTTCCGGATGGCATCCATTTGTGTCTTTTCAATATTGTTCATAACCTCATACGCTTTGTCAAGCCATTGTTTTGCTAACATTTCTTATTCCTTCATCGATTGAGTTTTAAAGATTACAGTAGCCAGAATTATCATGCAAGAAACACTGACAATTAATACCATTGGATAATAATTAATTCCGAATGTGCCGGTTATAAGCCCGGTGAGATAGTTCAACAGAGTGTTTCCTGTCAGGGCAATCACCAGAACAAAACTGAAGGCAGATCCGCTCAGGCCGGGATAGCGTTCACCGACTTTAGCCAATATAACGGGGAAACCGGCAGAAAAGCCCAATCCTAAAAGAATCAGTGACAGAACTGCCGTAAATTCCGGAGCAGAATAGAGAATGCCTGAACCTGTGAAATGGAGTCCCACACTGCCTGCAAGAATCAGAACAAAACACAGGTAAAGAACTTTTACGGATGAAAGTTTCCGGAGAGCCCAACCAAGAATTAACCGTCCCACTGTAATTGATGCTACCAGAAACGTGAGAAAGAGGATAGCTGTTTCGGGAACAAGCCCTACCCTATTACCTGTCAGATAGGATGCTGACCAGTTATTTGCCATCCCTTCCAGTGCACTTTCAAAAAAGAGAATAAATCCCAGACCAATCAGAATCCCGTCTTTAAAAAATGCTTTCAGTTGAGACAACGGGAATTTTTCTCCGTGTTTCGGTGGAGGGAACGTAATGAGATAGAAATAAACAACCGGTATAATCAGCAAAACTGCCAAAAAACGAATGATTTGCCCCAGGGACCAAAAACGAACCAGAATACCCGTTAGTAAGGGCATTCCAAGAGCTCCCACACCATAAAAAACACCCAGAAGGCTCAGAGCTGAACTCCTGTTTTCAGTTTGAATGTCTGCAACCATGGCATTGGTCCCGCCATTAATGGCTCCGCCGCCCAATCCTATGAGAAAAAAAGCGATTTGAATAGGACTCAGACTTGTTGCAGCTACCATAAGCCAAAGACCGGCTGAAACAAGCAGAGTGCTGATAATAAGCAGGTATTTATAGCCGAACCTGTCAGCAAAAGGTCCAAAAATCAGACTTCCGGCCAGAATGCCTGCAGGCAACAGTGCTGCCAGACTGCCAAGCTGACTGCCTGTTAAGCGAAACTGTTCACTGAGAAATGTATTGACCGTTCCCAATGAAATCATAACGATACCGAATAAGAGCATGCCTGCATAGGCTGCTGTGATCTGCAGACTGGATTTCTTCATCTTTAATCTCCCAAATTGGAATTGTTTGTAGCGAGAGCCGCGGCCCCAAAAAGAGCGGCATTTCCGCCTAACGCCGACGAAATAAGTGATACCTGTTTCATGGCCAAAGGCTGTGCCCAGCGCTCTGCTTCTTTTTTGATGTCCGGCAGAAAAGCCGTTGCAGGACCAAACACTCCGCCGCCGAAAATAATGATTTCCGGATTTAGCAGACTGACATAGTTTGCAACAGCCATACCCCATAATTCGATAGCCTGACGGATAACAAATTGACTTAATTCATCCTTATCTTGATAAGCCAAGAAAATCTCTTCAGAAGAAACGGGTTTTTCCCATCCTTTGAATTTCCCGGAATAAGCAGGATTGTCTTTCAAAAATTCACCGGCGCTTCGGCTCAGTCCGTCTCCTGAAGCATAATATTCAAAACACCCCATAGGAATAAATTTATCTTTATAGGGTCTTTCCAATGCCATCCAGCCCGTCGCTCCGGAAATTGCTCCATAACCGCTCAGAACATGTCCGTCAACCATGATACCGGCACCAATACCGGTCCCCACGGTAACAAAAACTGCATTTTTTGTTCCGGAAGCATTCCCGTACATTACTTCACCTCTCAGACAACAGGCTCTGTCGCTGTCGGTATAGACGGGCAGATCCGCAAAAAGCGCATCCTTTTTCAGAATGTCAACAAGAGGCAGTTCATCCCATCCCGGAATATTGGGAGCCCAGACTGTTTTACGGTTGGGACCGGCAATACCGGGGATACAAATTCCAACACCGGACAGTGTATCATTTTTTGGAATGTCTTTTAATAGTTGTCTGACGGTCTGTATGATCAGATTGCAGACATGAGTACCGCCGCGTCCCTGTAAACGCTCGTAATGCTCACACAGGATTTTACCGTCTTCTCTGACCAGAGCACCTTTAACTTTTGTCCCGCCAAGGTCAATACCTACGGATACCATTATGAATTCCTTATGTTTAATAATCTTCAGATTAACAATAAAACAATCCGGTTATTTCCGGACCCCGCAACTTTTTTAAACCGGAAAGGATTGCTACGTTTTTTTGGTCCGCCCGGCATAACACCCCTGAGATGAAACCCGGACAATTCAAATTATGAATTAAAGGTTGGGCAGTCAAGAAAATAAATTCGATTGTTTCCGGTACCCGCCTCAACCCAAGTCATATAATTATGGAATGCGTGTTTTTATGGTTTTATATTTAAGCGCAATCTTCAGAATAAACAGCTATTCACAAATTAAAAGGAACAGGAAAAAATGAAACGTCAATCGTTGCTTATCTTTGCAGTGTTGTTTTTTACGTTTTTAAATCAAGGCTTCGCTTCAGAAAATATTTACATAAGGATCAATCAGGTCGGGTATGAATCTGACGGAATTAAATCCGGAATTCTTTTCTCGAAAAGTGATTTATCCGGTTCACGTGTTTATGTTATGACAAAAAAATTGTTGTCAAAAAAAGTATTAACAATCGAAATTCAGGATAATGCCGGTGAATTTGGTCAGTATCCGTATCATTATCGGTTAGATTTTTCATCGGTAAAAGAACCCGGGGAATACTGGCTGCAAGCGGATGGAACAAACGTTCGATCCCATACTTTTCAAATTTTAAAAAAGGATTTGTTTCAAGATGCCCAGAATAAAATGCTGGGTTATATCCGTCAACAACGCTGCGGATACAATCCTTTTCTCGATGAGGCCTGTCATACAAAAGATGGTCGCACCGTTTACGGTCCCATGCCGGACGGGACTTTTGTCAATGTTTACGGCGGTTGGCATGATGCAGCGGATCTCCTTCAGTATATGATGACCAGCGGCAATACGATTGGCCGGCTTCTTCTTGCTTATAGTGAAACGGAGGGTGAGTTTAAGGATGAATACAATGCGTTGGGACAGCCTTTTCCCAATGGAGTTCCGGATATTCTGGATGAGGCTAAGTGGGGATTGGACTGGATGTTAAGAATGCACCCGGAACCGGATCAATTATTTCATCAGATTGCAGATGACAGGGATCATATCGGATTCAAATATCCTTACAAGGATTCATCAGATTACGGTTGGGGGCCGGAGAGTTATAGGGTTGTTTATTATGCAACAGGCAAACCGCAGGGACTTGGAAATTTTACAAATACGTCCACGGGAATTGCCAATCTGGCTGGCCGTTATGCCGCTGTCATGGCCCGTGCAGCTCGTATCTGGAAAAATGATCTGAAGCAACCGGGCTGGGCTGACATATTTCTCCGTGCCGGAAAGGATGTGTATGAAATGGGCAAAAAACAGCCCGGAAGTCAGGAGGGTGTTCCCAATAAAGCCAGTTACAGATATCATGAAATTACGTGGGCAGATGATATGGAGTGGGGTGCTGCTGAGCTTTTTCTCACGACCGGGGATTCTGCTTTTTTGAAGGAAGCGATGGATTTTGCCGTTAAAGCAGGCACAGACTCCTGGTTTGGGAAAGATACTGCCAGACATTATGAATATTATCCTTTTATGAACGTGGGACATTATGTGCTTCACGGCTCTGTAGATGAAGATTTTCAATCTGTTCTGGAAGGGTTTTATCATGATGAACTATTATCTGTCAAAAAGCGGGCTAAGCAATATCCGTGGAATGTGGGACATCCTTTCATCTGGTGTTCCAACAATCTTGCATCAGCTCTGATTGTTCAATCGGTGCTCTATGAAAGAATGACAGGTGATACACAATTCAGACAGCTTGCTGCCGATACACGGGACTGGATTTTTGGAAAAAATCCCTGGGGTGTCAGTCAGGTCATTGGCGTCGGTACGATTACGTCACAAAATGCCCACGGATCTATGTTAAGCCTGGAAGGACTAAAAACGCCGGGCGGGCTTCTTGACGGACCGTTGTATACATCAACGCATAAACTTCATCATCAATATATTCAGATCCCCAAAGAGGAACCCTATAAGGCTTTTCAGTCCGATATCGTCCTGTATCATGATCTGATCGGAGATTATGCCACTAATGAGCCGACATTGGACGGAACGGCAGAGGCGTTATTTATGATTTTGTTATCAGGGAGCAAGCCGGTAGCCGGTAGCCGGTAG
>NPIE01006675.1_pt1 | contig 71411 bp, 54 predicted proteins | sample 8637661 | NCBI WGS metagenome assembly NPIE01 (sample SAMN07420842, study PRJNA396082) | bioreactor metagenome | isolation source: sample BA12 brine-fed electro-methanogenic bioreactor BA | place: Japan: Kochi | collected 2016-12-09 | reverse complement strand
GCCTCGACGTCCACCTCCGCCGCCTCATCCGCCGGCTCGGGCTCCCGTGCGTGCGAAGGAATGAACGTAAAGCGGACCTCGCTCAGGCCGTACTGACCCGTGGCGCCGAAAGCGCTGTTGACGACCAGACGGACGTACCTGGCGGCAACGCCGCCCAGATCGAGCACCGTATTATACGTGTACGTCGATTGCCCCGTCCCCTGGCCGAATTCCGTATCCGTCAACGTCGTCCACTCGGTCCCGTCGAGCGAGTATTCGACCGTAACGTCCTTGAGACCGAAGCCCAACAGCATCTCGAACTGACTGTTGTAGTTCCAGACCAGCAGTTCGTGCAGGTGATAAACGCGGTCGAACTCGTACTGAATCCACAGCGGCTCGCCTGCCGGAGCGGTAGCCTGCCACATATCGCCGCTGGCGGTCGTATGCTGGTCGCTCTCGTTGAGACCGGAACCGTTGACCGTATTCTCAGGCCCCGACCCGGGCTGCGACGTGCCGTTCGTCGTGGCGACCACGTTTTCAATTGGATACGCCACCGGCTCGACGGTGAAGCTCCAGACCTCGCCTTTGTAGATGGTATTGTCGGGGGCTCCGTTGACCTCGTCGATCCGCCAGTAGTAGGTCTGCCCATAATCGAATACACTCGCCGACTCGTACGTCGTCTCGCTCTGTCCCTGGCTGACGAGCACGTCCATCGGATTGGCCCGACTGGCGTCGTTGACGTCGTCCCGGACCATCCCCAGATAGACGTCGTGCGCCACAGCATACTCACCCGCCATCCAGTTCAGCGCGGTATCCCGCAGAACATCCGTCGACGCATCTTCCGGGTTCGGCGCAAACGCCAGCGCAGGCGACGTCGGACCTTCGGGCAGGATGAAATCCTCCGCCGGGTCGAATTCGCCGGTGAAGGTCGAGAACGCCACCGCCTCGTATTCGCCGATGAGCTGCCGCCCGCCGTCGACCGAAGCATGTCGGATGTTGCCCCACGAAATCCACTGGGTGATCTCCTGAGGCGACCCGTTGTCGCTCTGGAAGATCTGCACGCCGTCCTTGTAGTAGTTGATGATGCTGCCACCGTCATAGACGATCGCGTAGTGATGCGTCTCGCCCACGTTCGGGATCGGCTCGATGTTGTTGTTGACGACCTCCGTGCTGCCGTTCCACGCGCCCGCGGAGAGTCCGTCGTGGAAGCGGATGAAGCCCTGACCGCCGATGTCCATGATCGGCGCCATCGCATCGCTGGGCCCGACGTGCGTGAAAACCGCTTCGATCACGAAGGGCGTCCCTGCGAACGATGTCGCGTTATTGTTGAACGCGGAGGCGTCGAACTGAAAGCTCTCCTGGCTGGCGCCGTCCGCATCGGTGAGGATGCCCAGCCCGCCCGAGACGACCTCCGTCCCGTTATGCGCGCCGAAGGTGCCGGTCGTATCGATCTCGCGCGGTCCCAGGGTGTAGTCGGTGCCCGCCAGAGACCCGACGAAATCGACATAGACCACGGGCGTCACCTCGGCAGCGCCCGCCAGGCCGATGGAGACGGCGCTGAGTAGAACAGAACAGAGTGCACACACGAATTGCTTGGACATGATCTTCCTCCGTCTAAAAAGCATGAACCCTTCACCATGGGCTGGCATCGGCCCGCCCTCCGAACGGGTCCCGTCGGGTTGACACGACCCGTCTTCATCTGCCTTTCGAGGTCCGCCGGGCCTGACCACACCTGTGATAGCCCGGCCGACAGCGCAAACCAGTACCGCCGCACCCCGCTATTATGCCGTTTTGGACCTCGCTCAAACAAGGCACATTTGCGTTTTTGTGTCGCCCGTTTGCGACAGACCTCCCCCGCTCACCCGACCGGCCTCCGTACCCGCCGTCGGATCTGTCAAGCCCACCTCTCGGCCCTATCGGTCCGGCCGCTTGTCGCAAGTCGTCTGACTATTCGTCCGCCGAAGCGCGACCATAGCCCACATCATCGATGTAGATCAGCCCGGCGCCGCCTACAGCAGGATCGTTGCGATCGCCCACGCCGATGTACATCGTCTGCACGCGTCCGAGATTGACGCCGCTCAGCTCGCCAAACGGAATCTCCCAGACCTGCCACGTCGGACGAACGGTCGCCGCCGCATCCGGATTGGTCGCCACCGTGACCTTGCCCGTGCTGTCCTCGACGGCAACGTAAACCGGCTCCGCCGAGTTGCCCGTCTCAGGTTGCGCTGCGCCCACATCCGCCGTCTGCCACGATCCGGACACATTGCCTGTCGTCGAGACGTTGGAGAATGCCGCCCCCGTCTCCATATTCGCGTTATGGCTCGTGACCGCCAGCCCGATGTAGACGTCGTTGGCCATCGAAATCGTCAGCGCCGGTGCAACCTCGATATCCACCCAGGCTTCGCCGTCGGCCGATTGCTGCGCCGTAAAGGCGCTGCCCGTCCGCGTCAATCGCACCCAGTGCGGCGCCGTCAGACCCGCCGCGTCGGTACTCGTACTGGCGCCGTCCGTCTCGATGCGACGCTGGAAGGAAACACCGTTGGATGGAGTCACCACCACCATCGCATGCTTGGACCCTGTCTCCAGAGTCTCGCGGATCATCACCCCCGCCTTGGCCCACCCGTCGCTGAGAAAGACCTCATCGACCCGCGCCGTGATCGAACCGTTGCCGCTCAGGCTGCGATAGGCATAGCGGAATTCGTCGGCCTCGTTCCAGATGTCCGTGCCGATGCCGTTCATCACGATGGTCCCGTCGTCGGTTTCGAGGAACGCCGGAGCGATCCCGCGTACGTGCACCACCAGCGTATCGGCGCCGTGAATGGTCCAGTCCTGAGCGGTCTCGAACGTGCGCTCCGCTTCGGAATACCAGGGAGAATCGCTGTTATTGTACTCCAACGGCATCGACTGGCCGCCCCCGTGGACGATCGTCTTCTCGGCAAACGGCGCGTCGAAGTACCCGACCGTCGACCCGGTGTCGTTGACCCAGCCATCGAGCCAGGTATCGAAGATCGCCTCTCCCGCCTCGATGTCATCGGTGTAGCTTTCGAAATCGTCGATCGAGGCATATTGGAGCACCGCAAAGCTCCACAGATCCCCCGCCCACGCCGGCACCGCATCGGCCTCGTTCACCTCCACCACCTGCCAGTAGTAGGTGCTTCCGAACGTCAGATCCGCCGGCGCGTAGCTCGGCGCATCGACCGTACCCGCCGACGGCAACGCCTCGGGATCGGTCCCGAGATAGACCTCGTGCGAGACCGCCTCGCGACCTGCCCGCCAGCTCAGCATCGTATCCGGATCGACGTCGGTGGCCCCATCCGAAGGCTGGGGTTCCCGCGCCTGGACGGGGATGTACGTCAGCCGCACCTCGCTGAGACCATACTGACCGGTCGCACCCCAGGCGCTGCTCGCGGTCAAACGCACGTAGCGCGCCGCGGCGCCCCCGAAATCGACTGCCGTGTTCGCCACGTAACCCGACTTGGCGGTCGCGCGGGCCAATTCCACCTCGCCCAGCGAGGTCCACTCCGCACCATCCTGCGAGTGCTCGACCGTCACGTCCTTGAGACCAAAGCCGAGAATCAACTCGAACATCACGTTGTAGTTCCACACGACCATCTCGCTGAGCTTGTACACCTTGCCCAAGTCGAACTCGATCCACAGGTCCTCGCCTTCCGGCGGGCTCGCCAGCCACATATCCGACGCGTCGGTGCTGTGCCGATCCTCGTCGTCCAGGCCCGAGCCGTTCACCACGTTCTCCGCACCCGAATCGGCGTCGGAAATGCCGTTCGTGGTAACCCCGATGTCCGGAACCGCATAGGCAAAGGGCTCCGACGTGAAGCTCCAGACGTTGCCCCGGAAGATGGTGTTGTCGGGCGCCGCGTTGACCTCATCGACCCGCCAGTAATAGGTCGTCCCGAAATCGAGCAGACCCGCCGGATCGTACGAGGCATCGCTCTGCCCCTGGCCCAGCAGCACGCCCATCGGGTCGGCCCGACTGGCCAGGTTGACGTCGTCGAATACCGTCCCGAAGTATACATCGTGCGTCGCCGCGAATTCACCGCTGGTCCAGCTCAGAACTACGTCGCGAGGCACATCCACCGCCTCATCCGCGGGAACGGGACTGCCCGCCTTCTCGCTGTCGGGTCCGAGCCCCGCCATCGCCTTGCGAATCTCACTCTCCGACAGGGCGCGGTCATACACCCGGATGTCGTCCATCGGACCGAGGAACAGGCGATCGGCTCCCCGCTCGTTGTCGAGGACCCCCACCGCTAGCCCGAAAGAATCGGTCGGGTCGAACACACTGCTGTCGGCAGCGGTGCCGATCTGCTCGCCATCGACATATAACGCGATCTGGTCCGTTGACTTGACGATCGCCGCATGATACCAGGCGCCGTCCGCATAGGAACCGGTGGAGTACACGTTCACCCCGCCCCCGGTGCCCAACGGATAGCGATGGAGGAAGCGCAGTGTCCCCGCCGCCTGAAGCTCCAGCAGAATGCCGTGCTGGACACCGACCGCATAAGCCGAAAGGATGTCCCGCTGGCCCGCACTGTCGACGCGGAACCACACCGTCATCGTATACTCGGCCAGTTGGAAACCGCCGTCGATGAAGATGTAGTCGTCGGTCCCGTCGAACATCAGGCCCCCTCCATAGATGGCTTGGGCCATCCATTCGGGATCTCCGGAGAGTTCGCCGTCCACGCTCCGACCGCTGGAGTCGGCCGCCACCGTCCCGGCGCCGTCGTCCAGCTTCCACCACCCCACGAGACTCGGATCGGCACCGCGCCCCACGCCGGAACCGAACCCGCCCAGTATGATCGCGACCATCAACACAGGCATGAGTTTCTTGCGCATGATCGTCCTCCTTCGAGAAATTCGACATGGACCCGCTCCCGGCCACGAGCGAGAGCGGAAACCCTCTGTCTGACCGTATCGCCTGGCGGCTCCAGCGCTCCCACCGAGCCCTGGCCGCAGAACACGCGCCGCTACACCCGTCTCAAATTACGACGTCCTTGAAATGATCCTGCCTGACCTGTCTTGCCCCGTTCACATAAGTCCTGGGATTCATTGTACCGCCGGACCACGCCGCGTACAACCTCGTTGCCGCCAGAAACGCCGGAATGCTCGCAAAATGGACACGCCTAAGCCGTCAACCGCGCATTTTGGTTGAAAACCGCCGCCTCGGACCATACCCTGAGGCTCGCCGACGGCGGTCGCCGACGCAATTCGCATCAACCCCGTCCAGGCAACACCTGATTCTGGAGGTCGAACGATGAACGACAGCCCACGATATCGATGGAACCGACGCGCGATTTTGCTCACCGTCCTTCTCGTCGTCAGCTTCAGCCTGGCCGCCCGCGCCGAATGGAAACCCGCCGATGGCCCCCTGATGACCAGGTGGGCCGACCAGGTGAGCCCCGACCACGTCCACCCCGAGTATCCCCGACCGCAGATGGTCCGCGACCGGTGGCTCAACCTCAATGGCCTCTGGGACTACGCTATCGCCCCCCAGGACCGCCCCCAGCCGCGTGAGTTCGATGGGCTGATCATGGTGCCCTTCCCCGTCGAATCGGCGCTGTCAGGCGTGATGAAATCCGTCGGCCCCGAGAACCGCCTCTGGTACCGTCGCACGTTCGAGGTCCCCCAGAAATGGGGAGAGGGCAACCGCATCCTGCTGCACTTCGGCGCGGTCGACTGGGACGCTGCCGTCTGGGTCAATGGCCTCAAGGTGGGCAGCCACCAGGGTGGATACGATCCCTTCACCTTCGACGTCACCCACGCGATCAAGCCCGAGCAGCCCCAGACCATCATCGTCTCCGTATGGGACCCGACCGACGCGAGCACCCAGCCTCGCGGCAAACAGATCCGCAATCCGCACGGCATCTGGTACACTCCCGTCACCGGCATCTGGCAGACGGTCTGGCTCGAACCGGTCCCGCGTCGCGCCATCGAGGGCGTCAAACTCACGCCGGACGTCGACCACGCCAGGCTCCTGGTCAAGATCGGCACCAAGCTCACCCGCAGCGACAACGTGACTGTCGAGGTCTCCGCCAATGGCGAAGTGGTCGCCAGCGCCAAAGGCCTCAACGAGATCGAGGTCCCGATTCCCGATCCGCGCCTGTGGTCGCCCGACGATCCGTTCCTCTACGACGTCAAGATCACCCTCGGTCGCTTCAACCTGCCCGACATCACCGACCAGGTCCAGTGCTACGTCGGCATGCGCAAGATCTCGGTAGAGAAGGACTCCGAAGGCGTCAACCGCCTGTTCCTCAACGGCAAACCGCTCTTCCAGTACGGCCCGCTCGATCAGGGCTGGTGGCCCGATGGCCTCTACACCGCCCCGACCGACGAAGCGCTGAAGTACGACATCGAGGTCACCAAACAGCTCGGCTGCAACATGGCTCGCAAGCACGTCAAGGTCGAGCCCGCCCGTTGGTACTACTGGTGCGACAAGCTGGGACTGCTCGTCTGGCAGGACATGCCCAGCGGCGACCGCTACATCGGACGCAACGACCCCGACATCGAGCGCACGAAGGAGTCGGCCGAGCAGTTCGAACTGGAGTGGAGCCGGATCATCGAGGCATTCTACAACCACCCCTCCATCGTCATGTGGGTCCCGTTCAACGAGGGCTGGGGTCAGTACGACACCGCCCGCATCGCCGAGCTGACCCGCAAGCTCGACCCGACCCGCCTGGTCAACAGTGCCAGCGGATGGACCGACCGAGGCGTGGGCGACGTCCACGACATCCACAGCTATCCCGGACCCGCCGCCCCGCCGCTGGAGGAATCGCGTGCCGCGGTGCTGGGCGAGTTTGGCGGATTGGGCCTGCCCATCCGAGGCCATACCTGGCAGGACGAGAAGAACTGGGGGTACCGCAGCTACGAAACGCGCGAGGCCCTCACCGACGCCTACCTGACGCTGATCGCCAACCTGCGTCCCCTGATCGCCGGTGGGCTCGCCGCCGCCGTCTACACGCAGACGACCGACGTCGAGATCGAGGTCAATGGCCTGATGACCTACGACCGCGCGATCATCAAGATGGACGCCGATAAGGTAAAGGCCGCCAACGAGAAGCTCTATCTGCCCCCGCCGATCGTGACGACCATCGTACCCACCGCCCGCGACGACGCCCAGATCTGGCGCTACACGACCACCGAACCCGCCGAAGGCTGGCAGCAGGCCGATTTCGACGACAGCGACTGGCAGATCGGCAAGAGCGGATTCGGCACCGAAGGCACGCCCGGCGCCGTCATCGGCACCACATGGGATACATCCGACATCTGGCTCCGCCGCAGCTTCGACCTGGGCGGCAGCGTCCCCGACGGATTGCACCTGTCCGTCCACCACGACGAAGACGCCGAGGTCTACCTCAACGGACAACTGGCGGCAGAGGTCAAGGGTCACACCAGCGGATACGTCCAATTGCCGCTAAGCGAGAAAGCCCAGGCCGCCCTGAAGCCCAACCTCAACCGCCTCGCTGTCCATTGCCACCAGACCCGGGGTGGCCAGTACATCGACGCCGGCCTCGTCCGCATCCAGGAACGCAAGTCGCAGTAGCCCCGTGGAGCAGCACATGAAACGGACGTCCTTAGTGGCGATACTGGCCGCCATGGTCGCAGCACAGGGCTGTGAGCTACGCGCGCCTTCACGGCTGACGCAAATCGATAGCATCGTCGAAGAGGAGATCGCGGCTGGACATTTCCCCGGCGCGGTCGTGCTGGTCGGGCGCTCGGATCGGGTCCTGTACTGCAAGGCGTTTGGCGATGCGATGACCGAGCCCAACCGCGAGCCGATGCACAGGGACATGGTCTTCGACTTGGCGTCCATGACGAAGCCCATCGCCACCGCGACGTCGATCCTCATTCTGGTCGACCGAGGGCAAATCGATGTCAACGACCTCGTCGGCGCCTACCTGCCCGCCTTCGCCTGCGAGGGCAAAGAGAACGTGCGAATCAAGCACCTGCTCACGCACACCTCGGGACTGCCCGCCTACACCAACGCCCAGGCGATCGCCGACGAGCATGGGCGCCCCTGCCCCGACCACGTCATCGAAACGATCTGTCGCCTCCAAGCCCTGAACGCGCCGGGCGAGGAATTCCGCTATAGCTGCCTGGGCTACATCACCCTGGCCCGCATCGTCGAAATCGTCTCAGGTCAAGCCGTCGCTCGGTTCAGCCGGGAAAACCTCTTCGAGCCGTTGCGAATGCGCCGGACGACCTATACCCCACCCGCCGGTTGGCGACCTCAGATCGCTCCGACCGAGGTCGTCGACGGCGCCCCCTTGCGCGGGACCGTGCACGATCCGCTCGCCCAACTCATGGCGGGCGTCAGCGGCAACGCCGGTCTGTTCTCGACCGCCTCGGACCTGTCGATCTTCTGCCGGATGCTGCTCCATGAGGGATCCTGGCGAGGCAGGCAGATTCTCAGCCGCGACGCCGTCCGCCTGCTCACCACCCCCCAATCCCACGGACGCGCCTACGGCTTCGACGTCGCCTCCAGCTACGCCTGGCCCAAAGGCCCCTACGCCTCCCCCCAGGCCTTCTGCCACACCGGATACACCGGCACCAGCCTCGTCTGCGACCCCGCCGTCGATACCTACGTCGTCATCCTCACCAACCGCGCCCACCCCCACGACGACGGCACCGTCCGCCCCTTGCGTCTCCGGATCGCCGAAACCGTCTTCCCGCCACCCGCCTCCGACCGCCCACGCCCATAGCCCGCCTCTTTGCATCGCGTGCATGGCTCATACCTGTCATCTCCATCCTTTCTGGACTTCTGCAAAAATGGATGTCAGGTCTACTTTGGGGAGTAAGGCATGGGCGACATCCCAATGGCCATCGGGATCGCCCGTTCGTAGTGTGCCCGTAAGGGCATATGGCTTGTAGTGTGCCCGTAAGGGCATACATGCGATGAGCATAGCGTCGCACGGCGCCACTACAGAGGGTAACGCCTTACGGCGTCACTACAAGCGCGGGCCCGACCCGACCAGGTCCTGACTGGTCGCCACCGCGTACGAGCAGATCAGGTCGCCTGTCACGTTGTTCATCGTCTCGAACATGTCGAGAATCGGATTGATCCCCAGCGCCAGCGCCACGATTACCGCCACCTGCTCGGCCCCCAGCCCCATCCCTTCGAGAATGATAAACAACAGCATGAGACTGCCGCCCGGAACGCCTCCGGCGCCGATGGACGACAGCACCGTGGTGACCACCAGCAGCACCAGCGAACCCAGCGTGAGCTGAACGTCGAACATGTTGGCCGCCAGCACCGCGAACATCGGCAGGTGCACGCAAACCCCGTCCATGTTGATCGTCGCCCCCAGCGGCAGCGAGAAGCTCGCCAATTCGTTGTGGATCTTCAGTTCCTCCTCCGCCGTCTTGATCGATACCGGCAGGGTCGCGGCGCTGCTGCGCGTGATGAAGGCCATGATCATCGGCTCCTTCATCCGCTTGAGCGCCGCAAACGGGTTCTGCCGCGTCACCATCCACAGCAGCAGCGGATAGACCCCGAAGACCATCCCCACGATCCCGAAGACCACGCCCAGCGTCACGCTGACGTAAGGCCCCACGATCGACGGCCCATACAATCCGAAGTTCACGATCGACAGCGCCAGCACACCGATCGGCGAGTATTCCAGAATCCAGTCGACCAGCTTGAACATCGCATCCCGGCTCGCTTCCAGCAGCTCCACCAGCGCCTCCAGCCGCTGAACCTGCCGCGACTCGCCCGCCTCGATCAGCACGCGAATCGCCAGCCCGAACAGGATGGCGAAGACGATGATGGGCAAAAAGTTCCCCGTCGCCAGCGCCTCGAACGGATTGCGGAACAAATTCAGCACGATCTGCGACAGCGTCCCCTCCTCCGACGCCCCCTGCGCCACCTCGCTCGCCTCGGTCATCTTCACGTCCGCCAGCCTCTGCCAGGCGTCCAGCTCCGCGCCCGCCCCCGGGTCCAGCGCCAACGCCAAGGCCGTCCCCAGCACCGCCGCCAGCAGCGACGTCAGCAAATACCACCCGATGGTACGCAGCCCGATGTGCCCGAACTTCTTGATCGGCAGACTCGCGGCGCCCACCACCAGCGAAAAGAAGATGATCGGCACCACGATCATCTTCAACATGTGCACAAACACCTGCCCGAAGGGGAAGATATAGGGAATCACCGTTTCCGAGATCGCCGTCTCCGCCGAGCGGGACAGCGCCCAGAACAGGACGCCGATCAGCGAGCCGACCACGAAACCCGCGAGAATCCGCACGATCAGCGACGTCCGGAAGTACCACCGCAACAGCTTCTTCATAGACGCATTCGTCCTTTCCACAATACCCGTCGTTCCCCGCACGCCGTGCTCGGATTCTACAGTGCCCCGTCCCCACCGGCAACCCACAGAAACCAGGTGCATGCCCGCCTCCGCGCCGCTCGCTTGGACCACACCGCAAGAGCCCGAATATCGAAACCCGAGATCCGAAACAAGCCCGAATGACGCAAAATCCGAACTCGAAACACGCACGATGTCGCACCAGGTTTGTAGTGACGCCGTCAGGCGTTATCTTTCCCGAGATCGACACGCCCTTGCGAGCACACTACGAACGCCGCGCCTCGCGCCAATTTGGAGCCTTCGGATTTCGAATGTACCCGCGCGCCCCCGGGCAAACCATGTCGCTTGACGCTGCAAGCTGAGCGTGGTATACCGGCAGCATGAAGGAGACACCACACTGAGGGTATGACAGTAAGAAAAGGGGCTTGTCATGGAGCACACCACTCGAAGAGCAGTTCTCAAAGGTTCGCTGGCCGCCGGTCTGTCCCTGGCCATGCCGTTTTCCAAAACCCGCGGCGCCAACGACGCCATCCGCGTCGGCGTCATCGGGCTGCGAGGCCAGGGCAGCAACCACATCAAGTGGTTCAGCGCCATCCCCGGCGTCCGCGTCGTCGCCCTCTGCGACGCCGACCGCGCCGTCCTCGACCGCGAGAAGAAGAAGTTCACCGACCGCCAGGAATCCGTCGACACCTACGTCGATATGCGCGAGCTCCTCGACGATAAGAGCATCGACGCCGTGATCACCGCCACGCCCAACCACTGGCACGCTCTCGTCACTGTCTGGGCCTGCCAGGCGGGCAAGGATGTCTACGTCGAGAAACCCGTCAGCCATGACCTGTGGGAAGGGCGACAGATGGTGAGGGCCGCCCGCAAGTACAACCGCATCGTCCAGAGCGGCACGCAGCGCCGGTCCGACACCGGACTCATGGAGGCGATCGACTACATCCACCAGGGTCATCTCGGCGCGATCACGTCGGTCCGAGGCATCGTCTACGTACGCCGCGACAGCATCGGCAAAGTCGACGGACCCCAGCCGGTCCCCGAAAGCGTGGACTACAATCTCTGGAGCGGCCCTGCCCCCATGGCCCCTCTGATGCGCCAGAGCCTCCACTACGACTGGCACTGGGTCTGGCCCACCGGCAATGGCGACTTCGGCAATAACGGCATCCACTTCATCGATATCTGCCGCTGGGTCCTCGGCAAGAACGAGCTGCCCCCGCGCGTGATTTCCATCGGCGGTCGCTTCGCATACATCGACGATGGCGAAACCCCCAACACCCAGATCGTCTTCTACGACTACAAGCCCGCGCCGATCATTTTCGAGGTTCGAGGCCTGCCCCGCCACCAGGGCAACAAGGCGATGGACTACTACTATGGCACCTCCGCCGGCACCGTGGTCCACTGCGAGAAGGGCTATTTCGTCGGCGGATGGGCCTACGACAAAGACGGCAACAAGATCAAGCAGTTCGTCCGCACCGGAGGCGAAGGCCACCACGCCAACTTCATCGACGCCGTCCGCAGCCGCAAGACCAGCGACCTGCACGCCGACATCCTCGAAGGTCACCTCTCCAGCGCCCTCTGCCATATGGGCAACATCTCGCACCGCCTCGGCGCCGAGGCCGCCCGCGACAAGATCGTCGAGCGAATCCAGGACGCCGATGGCATGACCGAGTGCTTCGAACGAATGCAGGAACACCTGCTCGTCAACAGCGTCGACGTCCAGCAGACGCCCCGCATCCTGGGCCCCTGGCTCACCCTCGACCCGAAAACCGAAACCTTCACCGGAGAACGCGCCTCCGAAGCCAACGCCCTGCTCCGCCGAACCTATCGCGAACCGTTCGTCCTCCCCGAAAACGTATAATAGGAGGCGTAGGGTGTGCACCGTACACCTTCCTTGCTCAACCGGAGGTCTGTAAGAATGGACATTAAGTCTGCTTTGAGAAGTGAGGTAGGGGCGACGCATGCGTCGCCCGTTCGTAGTGTGCCCGTAAGGGCAAATCGCTTGTAGTGTGCCCGTGAGGGCATACGGTTTGTAGTGTGCCCGTGAGGGCATACGGTTTGTAGTGTGCCCGTGAGGGCATACATACGATGAGCGCAACGTCTCACAACGCCACCGCAAACGGTAACGCCTTACGGCGTCACTACACGCGCGGGCTCGCCTCTACGGCGCGTACCGATTTCGTTTCGTCGTTGACGGTTCACAGTTGAAGAGGTGCTCGATGAAGAAGCATATGTACTGCTCATTCGTACTCGTCATCCTGGGTCTGACTGCGCTTTCCATGGGTACCGCGTGGAGCCAGGAGGCGGACACCCCCTCCGAAGCGGACAGAAGGCTGGCCGACTACTTCCGCACCGAGACCGCCCGACTCGAGGCCGATTGCCTCCGCGATGCGGAGACGCTCGACGAATGGCAGGCGAAGCGCCCGATCTATCGCCGGCAGTTGCTGGAAATGCTCGGTCTCGATCCGCTTCCGGAAAAAACTCCGCTGAAGGCCACCACCACGGGAACGATCGACCACGAAGCGTTCACCGTCGAAAACATCCACTTCCAGTCGCGTCCCGGCCTGTACGTCACCGGCAACCTCTACCTCCCGAAGGGAACGGACAAACCCGCACCCGCCATCCTCTACGTCTGCGGACATGGCCAGGTCAAGAAGAACGGCATCGCCTATGGCAGCAAGGCCCACTACCAGCACCACGGCGCCTGGTTCGCCCGCAACGGATACGTCTGCCTGACCATCGACACGCTCCAACTGGGCGAGATCGAAGGCATCCACCACGGGACCTACCGTTACGACATGTGGTGGTGGAACAGCCGGGGGTATACCCCCGCCGGCGTCGAAGCCTGGAACTGCATCCGCGCCCTGGACTACCTCCAGGAGCGTCCCGAGGTCGACCCCGACCGCATCGGCGTCACCGGCCGTTCGGGCGGCGGAGCCTATAGCTGGTGGATCGCCGCCATCGACGACCGCATCCAATGCGCCGTCCCCGTCGCCGGAATCACCGACCTCCGCAATCACGTCGTCGATGGCTGCGTCGAAGGCCACTGCGACTGCATGTTCGTCGTCAACACCTACCAATGGGACTATCCGCTGGTGGCCGCCCTCGTCGCGCCGAGACCTCTGCTGATCTCCAACACCGACAAGGACCGCATCTTCCCGCTCGACGGGGTGGTCCGCACGCACGAAAAGGTCCGCCGCATCTACCGCCTCTACGACGCCGACGACAAGCTGGGCCTGCACATCACCGAAGGCCCGCACAAGGACACCCAGGAGCTGCGCGTCCACGCCTTCGTCTGGTTCAACCGCTTCCTCAAGGGCGACGACTCCCTCGTCACCACTCAGGCGACACGCCTCTTCGAACCCGAGCAACTGAAGGTCTTTGACGAGCTGCCCGACGACCAGATCAACACAAAGATCCACGAGACCTTCGTGCCGAAAGCCGACCACATCCCAGCGCCTCCGTCGCAAACCGAGTGGATCGCGCAACGGGACACCTGGAGGACCGCCCTGCGCGAAAAGGTCTTCCGAGCCTGGCCCACAGACGCCAGTCTCGTAGGGGCGAATAATCATTCGCCCCAACACCTGAATCAGGACAGCCCATCCGTCGAACGATTCCAATTCACCAGCCAGCCCCACGTGCAGTTGAATCTCTTCCTCATCCAGCCTCCGAGCACGGAGAAGCCCTCCCACGTAGTCCTCCACGTCGTCGATCGAACGGAACAGGATGGCTGGGCAAAACGTCTGGTATCCGGTACCAGGGATCGGGCGATCCATGCGTACTTCGCCCCGCGCGGAATCGGACTCGACGCCTGGAGTGGAGACGAACGCAAGCAGATCCAGATCCGTAGACGCTTCATGCTGCTGGGCCAGACGCTCGACGGCATGCGCATCTGGGACGTCCGTCGGGCCATTCAGGCGCTCCGCGCCATCCAAACGACAAAGTCTCTGCCCCTCGAACTCACCGCGTCAGGCCAGATGGCAGGCCTCGCGCTCTACGCATCGCTCTTCGAGCCGGACCTTCAACGCCTGGATCTGCACGAACTGCCCACGACCCATCGCGAAGGACCCACGCTGCTGAACGTGCTGCGCTACCTCGATATCCCACAGGCGGTGGCGATGGCCGCCGAACGCGCACCGGTCACCCTGCATCAGACCGACGCCGCAGCATGGGCCTTCCCGCGCTCGCTGGCCGAGACCCTGGGATGGGCCGACGACCAATTCAGCCTATCCGCGCGATAGGCGCTCGACCGACCCGCCGATCACAGCTTCTTCATCATGCGGGCGCCATAGAGCCCTCCCGCCATGCTCTGCCGGTGCGCCTGAAACGTCACCGTGACCTGGCTCGTGCCCTGTGTCCGCGCCGCCGGAATCTCGTACGTTTCGTCGTAGAACGTGCCGGGCCGGTTGTTCTCCAACCGCTGCGTCGCGATCTTCTCGCCATCGATCAGGATATCGAAGATACGACCGCCCGCGTCGCTGCCCCAGTACGTGCACACCAGGTGCATCGGCTCATCGGGGAGCACCTTCATCGTGAAGGAGAATCGCCCGCCATCGACGGCGTGCCGCCACTTTCGCCCCATCGCCTCGCCCGTCTCGGTGCGCTGTCCCGTGAAGTTATGGTCCCGTTCCGGCTGCATCTCCCCTGGCTGGAAGAAGTCGACCGTCGCCGCCTCGATCTGCCGCTGTCGCTCCAATCGCGCCTGATACTCCGCCTGCCGCGCCTGCCACTGATCCTCCGTGAACAGATCCCAGAAAATGCTGTACCGCCGGTCGTGCGTGCGGAAGAATGGCTGCATCGTCACCTCGCGCGGACGACCCACCCCCTGCGTGCGAAATACCAACGGCGCATCGCCCATCGACGTCACCCACTCCTCCACCGGACGACCTTCCGTAATGAAGACCGGAACGAAATCGGGCTGCACCGCCTCGGGATCGTCCACCGCCCCCAGATCCCCCGCCAGTACGATCGGCCCATAGAGCACTGCCACCCGCTTCGGATTGTCGAGCATCGCCTCCAACCGCAGCGTCATCGGCAGCTCGACGTCGATCCGATCGCCGTCCTGCCACGTCCGCCGCACCACCGCGTAAGACGAAGGCGTACTCTCCACAGACACCCGCTCGCCGTTGACCGAAACTGCCAACCCCTTCTCCGCCCAGTACGGATGCCGAATGCACAGCGCCAGCTCCACCGGTTCTTCGCACTCTAGCCTCAGCGTCGTCGAAGCCTCATCCGGAAAACGCGTCTCCTGCCGCAGCCTCAGCCCCTTCGCCCGCCAGTCCAGCTCCGACGCGATGAACAGATTCACGTAGAGCCGATCGTCGGTATGGAAGTAGATGTTCGCGCCGTACTTGGCGTGGTTCTCCATCCCCGTCCCCACGCAGCACGTGAAGCTGTCGAACTTCGTCTGGTACCGTTTGTATCCGCCCATCTCCAGCGTCAGGTTGTAGATCACCCGTCCGTCCTCCGGATGCTGCGACGACAGGATATGGTTGTACAAGGCCCGCTCGTAGAAATCCGCAACCTTCGCATCCGCCTCCCACAGGAACAGATGCCGCGTCAGCTTGAGCATGTTATAAACGTTGCACGTCTCCGTGGTGTTGACGCCCAGCCGATCGCTCAGCGTATCGGGCGGACCGAAATGCTCGTTGATGCAGTGCCCGCCCGTGCAGTACGAATGATGGTTCACCACGCGATCCCAGAAAAACGCCGCCGCCCTGCGGTCCTTCTCATCCCCCGTCAGCTCGTAACGCCGCGCCAGACCGATCAGCTTGGGAATCTGCGTGTTGGCGTGCAAACCGTTCAGCCGGTCAACCTGCTGCGCCAGAGGCTCCAGCACCAACTCATGATGGAACCGTCGCGACAGCGTCAAATACCGCTCGTCCCCCGTCTCGGCATACAAATCCGCCAGCACCTCGTTCATCCCCCCATGCTCGCAGGCCAGCACCTTCTGCATCTGCTCGTGACTGAGCCCCCCGAAGGTCTTCTCCAGCCAGTCGCCCAGCTTGCGATTCACCGCCAGCGCCTGCTCGTTGTCGCACAACCGATAGGCGTCGATCAGCCCCGCGAACAGCTTGTGCATCGTATACAGCGGCACCCACGAGCCGTTCAGGTCGAACCCCGCCGAACGAATCTCCCCGCGCGAGACCTCCTCGAAGACCTTCTTGCCTCCCGGGATCGCCGCGACGTAGCCATTGCCGTTCGCCTCCTGGCACGCCGCCAGCTCCTTCACGATGTACGCAACGCACTGCCGAAAGCGCTCCTCCCCCGTCGCCTGGTACATCAGCGAGCATCCGCTGAGATAGTGCCCCAGGCAGTGCCCCGCCACGCCGCGATTCTCCCAGCCGCCATAGACCTCCGCCTTGGGCTCCAGCCCCGCCTCCTTGCGAAACCACGCCAGCAGACGGTCGGGCTCCAGCGCCAACAGCCACTGCCCCTGCAAGTCCTGCGCGTGCTGGAAGGGCCCCTCCAGCAGTCGCACATCCTTCAGCTCAAACGGCTCGGCCCGCAGTGGCACCACCTCGTCGACCGCTCCACCCCACGCCACCGACGCAACACAGATCGAACATACGATACTCGTGAGAATCCTCATCGTTGCTCTCCCAAAGGAAGTGTCACTTCTTTGCGCCCACGCGAAGGCCGATACGCCTTGGGACCCTCGTCGGTCCAGACCAGCGGATCCATGCACATCTGCCGCGCCGACCGCGCCTCATTCCACGAATGATACACGATGAAATATGTCTTCCCGTCGGGCCCCAGGATGACGGAGCAATGCCCTGGCCCGATCAGCTTGCCCGCAATGCTCTTGAGCACGCCCGCCGACTCCTCGCTGTGCGCATCGACGTAAGGCCCGCGAAGGTCCTCCGCCACGGCGCAGCCGACGCCATAACCGGGCGTCTGCCAGTTCCCGCCGGAATAGAAGCACCAGTACCTACCGTCCTTATGAATCACCGCCGGCCCTTCGATCGTGTGCCACGCGTCCCACGTCTGGTCGTAGAGAGGCCGATTGCGCTCGTAGATCTGCCAGTCCGCAAACGCCCGCAGCACCGTCGTAACCGGACCGACGGGCGTCATCATATCATCCGCCAGGCGCACCATCGCCAGCGCCGTCCCTGGCCTCTGATCGAAAAAGTCCTTGGCGAAATAGAAGTACCACTCCCCGCTCACAGGATCGCAGAAGGCATGCCCATCGATGCTGAACGGCAGATCGGGGAACATCCACGTACCGCTGTCGCGAAATGGCCCCGCCGGATTGTCCGCCACCGCCACCCGCATCTTCATATCCCCCGCATAATACAGGTAGAATTTCCCGTCACGCTCCGCCACTTCCGGCGCCCAGTAGTCCTTCAGCTTCGGATCGCTCAGCGCCGCCAGCGCCCCGCCGACGAACTCCCAATCCGTGAAGTTCCGCGAACGCAGTACGGGAAACTGCCGCCCGTCCGGCGCCTTCCCCGTCCCATAGGCGTAGTATTCGTCGCCCACCTTCAGCACGAACGGGTCCGCCAGATACCCCGACCAAAGAGGATTCTCGTAGGTCAATACCATGGACCCCGACCCGCCCTCGCCGTCCGCCCTCGCCCGCGCACCGAGCCCTGCCAGCACAATCGCGAAAACCATCCACAAAACGTATCTCATCTTCGACCTCATTCTGTCCATCTGATGTACCTGCTTGTAGTGGCGTCGTAAGACGCTACCTCACACGAACTGCGTGCCCCCACGGACACACCACGAGCCCCCCAAGTATACCCCATCCACCCGCCAACCAGAACCCCCTCTCCTTCCCGTCCACCCCCGTAGCTCCCGCACCCCCGATGTCACAAGAAACCTTTGACAGGGGACATCCGCAATGCTCTATTACCCCCGGCCCGCCGGTGGCTGGCGGAAGGCACGGTTGCCGGTTCGCCGTTCGCTGAGAACTGTGAACTGTGAACTGAGAACCGTGATCTGAGAACTGAGAACCGTGAACTGAAAACCGTGATCTGAGAACTGAGATCTGAGAAGAGGGATCGCCATGGCGCAAGCGAAATACATCCTGGCCCTCGACCAGGGCACCACCAGTTCCCGCGCACTGATCGTCGACCACGAAGGCCAGGTCCGCTCGATCGCGCAGAAAGAGTTCCAGCAGATCTTCCCCCAGAGTGGCTGGGTCGAGCACGACCCCAAGGAAATCTGGTCCAGCCAGGCCAGCGTCGCCGCCGAGGCCATGGCCCGCATGAACATCGACGGGGCCCAGATCGCCGCCCTCGGCATCACCAACCAGCGCGAGACCGCCATCGTCTGGGACCGCCAGACGGGTGAGCCCATCCACAACGCCATCGTCTGGCAGGATCGCCGGACTTCCGCCTTCTGCGACGAACTCCGCGAAGCCGGACATGCCGAGATAATTCAGCAGAAGACCGGTCTCGTCATCGACGCCTACTTCTCCGCCACCAAAGTCCGCTGGATCCTCGACCATGTCGCCGGCGCCCGCCCGCGCGCCGAAGCGGGCGAACTGGCCTTCGGCACCGTCGATGCCTGGCTCATCTGGAAGCTCACCAACGGGCGCGTCCACGCCACCGACATCACCAACGCCTGCCGGACTCTCCTGTTCAACATCCACGAACGGAAGTGGGACGAGGAGCTCTGTAAGTTGTTCGACATCCCGCCGTCGATGCTGCCCGAGGTCACCAGTTGCAGCGAGCGGATCGGCGTCACCGCCAGCACCTTCCCCGCCGCCAATGTCCCCATCGCCGGCATCGCAGGCGACCAGCAGTCCGCCATGTTCGGACAGATGTGCACCCAGGAGGGCATGATCAAGAACACCTACGGCACCGGCTGCTTCATCGTCATGAACACCGGTCCCAAACCGAGGCACTCCAAAAACAACCTGCTCACCACCGTCGCCTGGAAACTGGGCGACGAAGTGACCTACGCCCTCGAGGGAAGCATCTTCATCGGCGGCGCCGTCGTCCAGTGGCTCCGCGACGGCATCCACTGCATCACCAAATCCGAAGAGGTCGAGGCCCTCGCCGCCTCCGTCGAAGACAACGGAGGCGTCTACATGGTCCCCGCCTTCGCCGGCCTCGGCGCCCCACACTGGGACCAGTACGCCCGCGGCGCCATCTTCGGCCTCACCCGCGGCAGCACCGACGCCCACATCGCCCGCGCCGGCCTCGAATCGATCGCCTTCCAGACCAAGGACGTCCTCGACGCGATGACCGAGGACGCCGGCATCCCCATCACCGAGCTTCGCGTCGATGGCGGCGCCTCGGTGAACGACCGCCTGATGGAATTCCAGGCGGGCCTGACCCAGGTGAAAGTCGTCCGGCCCCAAACCCTCGAAACCACCGCCATGGGCGCCGCCTTCTTCGCCGGCCTCGCCGTCGGATACTGGAAAGACCTCGACGAGATTCGTAAGATCTGGAAGAAAGGCGCCGAGTTCGAATCGCACATGCCCGCCGAAACCCGCGCCGAACTGCTCAAGAACTGGCATAAAGCGGTGGACCGCGTGCGGAATTGGGACAAATAGCGACCCTCGTCCCGGGATCCCGGCGCGCCGGGACGCCCCGGACCCAAACACAGAATCAAGGGGAGAACCATCGATGGGTGACTTTGCAGCCGAATTCATCGGGACCCTGCTGCTGGTCCTGCTCGGCGACGGCGTCGTCGCCAACGTCTGTCTCAAAGAAACCAAGGGCCACGGTGGTGGTCTGGTCGTCATCACACTTGGCTGGGGACTGGCGGTGTTCACCGCGGTCGTCGTCGCCGGCGAATTCAGCGGCGCCCACATCAACCCCGCCGTGACCGTCGGCCTCGCCGCCGCCAAGGCCTTCCCCTGGGCCAAGGTCCCGCTGTTCCTCGCGGCGCAATTCCTGGGCGGCGCCGCCGGAGCCTTCCTCGTCTGGCTGTTCTACAAGGACCACTACAACGCCACCACCGACCAGGGCACCATCCTCGCCACCTTCTGCACCGGTCCCGCCATCCGCAAGCCCCTCAGCAACGTGATCTCCGAAGTCATCGGCACCTTCGTCCTGATCCTGGCCGTCCTCTACATCGCCGGTCCGAAGGTCGCCTCCACCACGATGGAGTTCAAGGTCGGCATGGGCTCGCTCGGCGCCATCCCCGTCGCCTTCGTCGTCATGGGCATCGGCATGTCCCTGGGCGGAACCACCGGATACGCCATCAACCCCGCCCGCGACCTGGGCCCGCGCCTGATCCACCAGCTCGTCCCCATCAAAAACAAAGGCGCCAGCGATTGGGCCTATAGCTGGGTCCCTGTCGTCGGTCCCATCCTCGGCGCCCTGCTGGCGGTCTTCGTTTATTCCTTCTTCGGACCGCCCATGCCATAAAGCAGGGCTTCGACCGTGTCCCGCTACGATTCGGATCGCTTCGTCAGAACGACGCCGACGGAGGTATAGGGGTATCCGTGAAACCGGCGCATCCTGGGCTTCACCGCCGCCCAGTCCACATCCAGGTCCGGAGGCTTCGTCACACCGAACCCAGGGTGCTCCAGGACGATCCGCTCTAGTAGTTCGCGGTCGAAGAAATTCCAGTCCACCGGAAAACGTGCGTCCGCCCCCTCGTATTCTAATTGCGCCCGGTGATCCTCGTAGAAATCCGTCGTCAACAGCAGCTTGCCGCCTGGCTTCAGTACCCGATGCATCTCCCACAGCGCCGGCTCCATCTGCGCCCTCGGCAGATGCTCGATCACCGAAATACAAAATACGGCGTCGAATCGCCCCTCTTCATAGGGAAGGTCTGTCAGGCTCGCCTTCGCATACGGAATCCCCGTTGCCACCACGTGGTCCGTCGCTAGCTCGATGTCACAGGCCTCGACCTGATATCCCTGCCGGTGCAGATACACCGGAAAGATGGATGCGCCGCACCCCGCATCCAGCACGCGACTGCCGGTCTCGAGTTCCGCAGCCTCCAGCGCCCAGGGATACTCCCACTCCTTGCTCGGATGTAGATAGAGCCCGGGATACTGCCTCAGTAGTTCCTGCATCGCATCGATGACCTCCCAAAACTCCGGCCTCTGAAGCTCTTCCAGATCGAGAACCCGACTGGCAGCGGTCGTCTTCATAGCGCCTCCCGTAGCACCATCGGAAAACTGTACTCCTCCTCCACAGCTCGATACACCTCGCCCGAATCGATACGCTCGATACAGGGCCCCTCCAGAAAACACCGGCCCGCCAGCACGCAGGGCGGGTGTCCCAGCGCCTCGTGCAACCGGTACGGACACGCCACCGGACTGACGACCGCCCGCGACCGCACCCATCCCGGCAAATACAGCCGGGCCACCGTCGGACCGAACAGGACCACCACCGCTCTCTCCACCGCCGCCGCCAGGTGCATCAGCCCCGAATCGTTGCCCACATAGAGCCGACAGCGCGACAGCAGTGCCGCAACCTTCCGCAGGTGAAGGTTCTGCACCACGTGGAGCCTCTCCGCGCCCCCCGCCGCCTCCGTCAACGCCTCCAGAATCCCCGCCTCCATCGGCCCGCAAAACAACAGAACGTCCGCCCCCAGGTCCTCCGCCACAAACCGCGCCAGCCGACCCCATTCCTCCGCCGGCCACGACTTGAGCCGGTGCGAAGCGCCCGGAGAGAGCGCGACACAATCCTCCGACACCCCGTTCTCCCCCAGGAACCGCTCCGCCCACTCCGCCTCTTCCTGCGATAAGGGCAAAGTCGGATGCCACGACGCAGGCACCTCCAGTCCCCACCCGCCATGAATGCCGCGTTTGAGCGCCGAAAGCCCGTCCTCGCCCCGAGCCAGTGCGGCGTGCAACGCAGCGGAATCGGTATCCAGAAGGTCGGTATACTGCTCGTGAATCAGGGCTCGGATCGCGTGGGCCGCATGCGACGCATCGAGAACCAGATCGAAATGACTACTCCGCAGCCAGTCGGTGCACTGCCGTCCGGCCGCCTCCCCGATAGGGTCCCCCAGATGCCGGATGCCCCACGCCTGAATACCAACCACCGCATCCAGACGACCGTCCCCCGCCAGCACCTCCACCGCCGGCGCAGCGCCCAGACCCGTGATCCTCGCCTCCAACACGCGCGCGCGGAGCGCCTCGATCGCCGGTAACTCCATGACCACGTCGCCAATGCCGTAGTGCAGACACAGCAGAACGTGGGAAGCCTGAGCGTTCACGTCGACGTCCCGCGAACCGACCCGTATGCTCGCCAACAGACGCGCCGCATCATTTCTGCACGGCCTTGTCGGTCGCCGTGACCCGCTCGTACGCACCGGGCCACGAAACGGGCGTCTCGGCACCGCGCTCCGCTCGCACCCGACGCCTTCGCTGCGGCGCCTCCGTCAGGAAGTCTTCGATCGCCTCCATCGCATCGCCGTCCTTCATCTGGACGGGAGGGTGCTTCATATAATAGGCGCTGGCCGGCAGCAGAGGGCCGCTGAGATTCAGGTCCGCCGCCAGCTTGCACATCCGGATCGCGTCGATCGCGACGCCCGCGCTGTTCGGAGAATCCTCCACGCTCAGCCGCAATTCCAGATGCATCGGAATCCCCGCAAACCCCCGACCTTCCATCCGCAGGAAACAGATCTTGTTGTCGTTCTGCCAGGGGACATAATCGGCCGGACCGATGTGCACCTGTTCGTCGCTGAGCCGGTGCGACAATTGCGATTGTACCGCCTCCGTCTTCGAGGTCTTCTTGCTCGAAAGCCGACTGCGATCCAGCATGTTCAGAAAGTCCGTGTTGCCGCCCGTGTTCAACTGGTACGTCGCCTCCAGCTTGACGCCGCGGTCCTCGAACAGCCGGGTCAATGTCCGATGCACGATCGTCGCGCCCACCTGCGCCTTGATGTCGTCGCCCACGCAGGGCAGCCCCTTCTGTTTGAACCGCTGCGCCCAACCCGAATCGCTCACGATGAAGACCGGGATGCAATTGACGAAACCGATCCCCGCCTCCAACGCCGCCTGCGCGTAATACTCCGTCCCTTTCTGCGAACCGACGGGCAGATAGTTCACCAGCACATCCGCGCCGCTGTCGCGCAGAACCGCCGCGACGTCCACCGCGGACTGATCGGCAGGCAGGAACCTCCGATGCTCCGGATACTGTCTCATGTGCTCGGCATATCCGTCGAGCACAGGCCCCATCTGGACCACCGGTCCCGGATCGCGAAACTTCGAACAGATCAGCTTCGTGCAGTTGGGCGGCGCGAAGATCGCGTCCGTTGCCGCCTTGCCGACTTTGCGCTGATCGACGTCGAAGGCCGCCACGAGCTCGATGTCGAACGGCCGATAAGGTCCGATCGCCCCGTGCATCAGCCCGTTGAACTCCACGCTGGTCGGAGGGTTCCGACGGTAGTATTCAATGCCCTGGAGCAGACTGCTCGCACAGTTCCCCAGTCCGGCGATCGCGATCTTGATTCGGTTCATGATGCGTCCTTTCTCCCGATTGGGAATCGATCCGGGGCCATTGCCGCACGTACCTCTCCACAACCTCCGCGGCGAAACGACCGAACGCTTCCAAGTCCACCGGAGGCGACGTATAACAGGACCGCCGTCCGATCGACGGCGGCGTAAAGCACAGCGTCAACGTGACATCGAACTCCTCCAGCGCCCGCATCTGCCGGTCGAACCACCGGTAAGAATCGGGCCGGTGCCAGTCCGCCCAGCTCAGCCCCGTCCGTAACCTCTTGACCTTCAGTGACTGGAGCAGCTCGACCGCGTAGTCGAGCCGATGGTCTTCATAGTGAAACCACTGGCAGATGCCCATGCGGTTGTCGAAATGCTTCGCCGCCGGCTTCACCCTCCCCTCCGCATCGATCAGTCCCAGGTAGAAGTGCCGGTAGTACGAGCTGCCCTCGCTTTCCTTGTGTCGCGTCGTCGCCTCCCACGCCGGAGGCAGATCCAGCAGCGAGTACCAGAACACCCGCTCGACACGCCCGATCAACAGCTCCTTCATCCGTTGAATACCGAACACCTGCACCTCGTCGGCCCCGAACGAAGAAGCCCCCACCTCCGTCACCCACACCGGGCAGGGACAGACGTCCTCGATCTCCGCGATCTTGTCGGGCCATTCGTTGATGTGCCAGTGGTTCCAGTCCAGCGGAAACCCGTGTACCCCGACCGCATCCAGGTTCTCCAGCGCGCCGTACCCGATCATCAACCGAATGAAATTGGCGTCGATCGGAGAGATGCCTCCCAGCACCAGCGGCATCTCCGGCGCCAGCTTCTTGACGGCCGCGGCGCCGTGCCGAATCATCAAGGCAAACTCACGCCACGCCGGATCCATCTCGAAATCCCAGTGCGACAGGTTGTTCGGCTCGTTCCATAGCATGATGCTGGTGATCATAGATTCTCCATCCAGGCGATGTCACGGGCTGACGATCTTCCGTTGGTATCGTACGCCCGATCGGACGACCCCATCCATACGCCGAACGCCCGATTCCCTTTAGGCCTTTGCTTATAGAGTGATCGGAAGAAGGACGCCGTCGCCCGCGTGCCGTGTCACGCCGCATCGATACGCCCGCGCACCACAGACCAGTCGTCCCCTGAGAAACAGATCAGCATCTGGAGCATCTCATACGCGACATTTGCCTATAACTGCGGGACGCATACCGGCGTACTATCACCGCCGACGGTGGATCGAATTCATCAGCAATCACCAGGCGCAGCGATCGGCAATCTGCTTCGCTTGCGGAGTCCCTCGGAAAGCCGCCGCATGGTTCGCCGATGCGATTGCATCGGCACGCATGTGGCCGGAATCGGAGTCCTATTGAGGATGGCGGTCAGACCATGAACGACACAGTGCTCATCACCGGAGGGGCAGGATTCATCGGATCGCACTTGACGCAGGAACTCTTGCAGGCTGGCTACCGGGTCCGCGTGCTGGACAGCCTGATCCCCCAGGTCCACGGCGACGCCGAGGGACCGCCGGACTACTTGTCGCCGGAGGTGGAGTTCATACGAGGCGACGTCCGCGACCGGGACGCCGTCCGGCGCGCCATCGACGGCGCCCGCGCGGTCTTCCATTTCGCCGCCGCGGTCGGCGTCGGACAGAGCATGTACGAGATCGAACACTACACCAGCGTCAACACCCTCGGCACCGCCGTACTGCTCGAGGCCATCATGGAACGCCCGGTGGAGAAAGTGATCCTCGCCTCCAGCATGAGCCTCTATGGCGAGGGCCTCTATCGGGACGCCCAGGGCGACCTCGTCCACCGGGCCCGCCGCACCGTCGAACAGCTTCGCCAAGGCCGATGGGAACTCCTCGACCCCGCTGGAAAGCCCCTGCAACCGATCCCCACCGATGAAACCAAATCGTGCGACCTCTCGTCGATCTACGCCCTCGGCAAGTACGATCAGGAACAGATGGTCCTCATGACCGGACGAACCTATGGCTTCGACGCCGTCGCCCTGCGCTTCTTCAACGTCTTCGGCCCCTGGCAGGCCCTCTCCAACCCCTACACCGGTGTCCTCGCCATCTTCGCCTCCCGACTGCTCAACGACCACGCCCCCCTGGTCTTCGAAGATGGCCTCCAGCAACGCGACTTCGTCAGCGTCCACGACGTCGTCCGCGCCGCCCGCCTGGCCCTCGAAACCCCGCAGGCCGCCGGACAGTCGATCAACATCGCCAGTGGACGACAGTACACTGTGCGCGACGTCGCCGAGAAAATCGCCCAAGTCCTCGACAAACCGATCGAGGCGACCCTCACCGGCAAATATCGCACCGGAGACATCCGACACTGCTTCGCCGATATCGCCAGGGCCCGAAGCCTGCTCGGATACGAGCCGAAGGTCTACCTCGAAGACGGATTGCCCGAACTGGCCGACTGGCTCCGCGATCAGATCGCCGTCGACCACGTCGATCGGGCCACATCGGAACTGGAGAAGAGAGGACTCACCCTATGACCCGGGGCAAACCCATCCCCGAGGGCCCCAGGCGTCCCGCCCGCGGTCGTATCGAAGAACCACTCGCCCCCTCGCTGCACATCGGAAAGGCCGCTCGCCCGGCGCTGATCACAGGCGGCGCCGGATTCATCGGCTCCAACATGGCCCGACGCCTGCTCAGCGAGGACCGCCCGATCATCCTCCTGGACAACCTCTCCCGCCCGGGCGTCGAACGCAACCTGCGATTCCTGCGCGAAACCTACGGAGACCTCGTCGAGGTCCGCATCGGCGATCTCCGCAACCGCCAACTCGTCGAAGACCTCGTCGGCCGCTGCGGACTCCTCTTTCACTTCGCCGCGCAGGTGGCCGTGACCACCAGCCTCGTCGATCCCATCGCCGATTTCGAAGCCAACCTCCAGGGCACGCTGAACGTGCTCGAAGCCGCCCGCCGATTGGATGCGCCGCCGCCGCTGTTGTTCACCTCGACGAATAAAGTCTATGGCGATCTCGCCGACGTCGAACTCGTCCCCCTCCAGGACCGCCATGTTCCCAACGATGCAGACATCGCCATGTATGGCATCGATGAACGCCGCCCCCTGAGCTTCCACAGTCCCTACGGATGCTCGAAGGGCGCCGCCGATCAGTACGTCCTCGACTATGCCCGGATGTTCGGCATGCCCAACGTCGTATTCCGCATGAGCTGCATCTACGGCTGGCGCCAGTTCGGCACCGAGGACCAGGGCTGGGTCGCGCATTTCGCCCACGAAATGCTCCGCACCGGTCGCCTCAACATCTATGGCGATGGCCGCCAGGTCCGCGACCTGCTCTACGTCGACGACCTGATCGACGCCATGCTGATGGCCGTCGCACGGATCGACCTCGTCGCAGGCCGCCCCTTCAACGTCGGCGGCGGTCCCGCCAACGCCGTCAGCCTGCTCGAAGTGATCGACGAACTGTCCGCCCTCGCGGGCGTCGAACCCGAACTGCACTTCGAGCCGACCCGCAAGGGCGACCAGCCGTACTACGTCAGCGACACGCGGCGCTTGACCGAAGCCATCGGATGGACGCCCCGGATCCCCGCCGATCGCGGCATCCCCCTGTTGTACGACTGGATCGTAGAGAATGCCCAGACCCGCGTGCTTCAATCGAAGGAGTGATCGCATGGAAAGCTCACTGTCGCCTATCGAAACGGCGCCCCACGTGGTCACCCCGACCACCATGTCCGCCGCCGTCATCACGGCGCCCCAGACGCTCGACATCCGCACCGTGCCCCTGCCCGCGCCGGCGCCTGACGAAATCCGCGTCAAATTGGACGGTTGCGGCGTTTGCGCCTCCAATCTCCCCGTCTGGCAGGGCCGACCCTATTTCGACTATCCGTTCGACCCCGGCGCCCCCGGCCACGAGGGCTGGGGCCGCGTCGACGCCGTCGGAGCCGACGTGACCCGCATTCAGCCGGGCGATCGCGTGGCATTGCTCTCCTATCACGCCTACGCCCCATACGACGTCGCCCCCGCCGATCAAGTGGTCCCGCTGCCCCGCGAACTCGACGCCGTCCCCTTTCCCGCCGAGCCTCTGGCCTGTGCGATCAATGTCTTTCGCCGTGCGGCCGTCGAGGAAGGCGACTCCGTCGCCATCGTCGGCATCGGCTTCCTCGGTTCGCTCCTGACCGGTCTGTGCTCCCGCGCCGGTGCCGAGGTCATCGCCATATCGCGCCGTCCCTGCGCCCTGGCCACCGCCCGACGCTGCGGCGCCGCGCACACCATTGAGATGCTCGACCACAACGCCATCATCGAACAGGTCCGCAACCTGACCGCAGGCGAAGGCTGCCCGGTCGTCATCGAAGCCGTCGGTGCCCAGTGGCCGCTGGACCTGGCCGCCGAACTGACCAGCATCCGCGGACGTCTCGTCATCGCCGGATACCATCAGGATGGCCCCCGCCAGGTCAACATGCAGAGCTGGAACTGGAAGGGACTCGACGTGATCAACGCCCACGAACGCGATCCACGCATCTACGTCAAGGGCATGAAGGAGGCCGCCCGCGCCGCCGCCGACGGCATCTTCCCCGTCCGCGAACTCCTCACTCACGCGTACCTGCTGGACGAACTACCCGAGGCCATGCGAGACCTCGAACAGCGACCGGACGGATTCCTGAAAGGCTGGATCTGCTATGACTGAGGCCACCGCAGAATTCGCAACAAAGAAGATAGCCCACTCGACCGAGGCGCTTCCCCGACTGGGCTTCGCCGGCGTCGGCTGGATCGGACGCAGTCGCCTCGAAGCCCTCGCCCAAAGCGGACTCGTCGAAATCGACGCGATCACCGATCCCGACGCAGGGTGTCTGGACGCCTGCCGCGACCTCGCGCCCAAAGCCGAAACCGCAGACAGTTTCGAAGCCCTGCTCGAGCGAGACCTCGACGCCATCGTGATCGCCACGCCCAGCGCCCTGCACGCCGAACAATCCATCGCCGCGTTCGAAAAGGGACTGCCCGTCTTCTGCCAGAAACCGCTCGGACGCAACCGCGCCGAAGTCGAACGCGTGGTCTCCGCCGCATGCCGCGCCGACCGCCTCCTGGGCGTCGACCTGTCCTATCGCTGGACGCAGGCAGCCTCTGCCGTGCGAGACCTCGTCCAATCCGACTGCATCGGACGCGTATTCCACCTGGACCTGATCTTTAACAACGCCTATGGACCCGACAAACCCTGGTTCTACGACCTGCGCCAGTCCGGCGGTGGCTGCGTCATCGACCTGGGCGTCCACCTCGTCGATATGGCGCTCTGGGTCCTGGGCTTTCCACAGGTGACTGAAACGCAGAGCCGACTCTACAGCAAGGGCGCCCTGCTGCCGCCTGACCACGAAGCTGTCGAGGATTTCGCCTCCGCCCACTTGATCACCGACAACGACGCGAGCATCACCCTCACCTGCTCCTGGAACCTGCACGCCGGGTGCGAGGCGGAAATCGCCGCCCGGTTCTATGGCGATCGGGGCGCCGCCCTGTTCGAGAATGTCCATGGCTCGTTCTACGATTTCCTCGCCCGCCACTGCACCGGCACCCAGGCGAAGACGCTCGTCGAGCCGCCGGACGAGTGGTTCGGGCGCGCCGCCGTGCAATGGGCGCACCGCCTGCGACAGAGTCCCCGCTTCGATCCCCGGGCAGTCGAGCACATCGCAGTAGCGAAAGTCCTGGACGACATTTACGGCCGATGAACTCGGCAGGAGGTAATACCCATGGCATCGCAGCATCTATCGAAAACTACAACCGATCACGACAAGATTCGGCGCTGGACCGAAGAGCGAAATGGCAAACCCGCCGCGGTCAAAGCCACCCACGAACCCGGAAAGAGCACCGGAATCCTCCGCATCGATTTCCCTGGCTACAGCGGAGAAGACTCCCTCGAAGACATCTCCTGGGACGAGTTCTTCGAGAAGTTCGACGATGCCGATCTGGCGTTCGTCTACGAAGACGGGACCTCCGCCGGACAGCGCAGCAACTTCAACAAACTCGTCAAACGCAATCATTGACGGAGACCCGCTCCTCGTGCCGGACGACAAACGCGACATCCAAGTCCTGATGACCACCGACACCGTCGGAGGCGTGTGGAGCTACAGCATCCGCCTGGCGAACGCCTTGCAGGGTTTCGGCGCCCGCGTGGCGCTGGCCACCATGGGCCCCGCCCTCCACGAACATCAACGGCGCGACCTCCGTAGACTGACCCGCGTGCAGCTCTACGAGAGCACCTTCAAACTCGAATGGATGCAGGACCCGTGGGACGACGTGGACCGCGCCGGTCGCTGGTTGCTGGCGCTCGAAGGAACTTTCGAGCCCGATGTCATCCACCTCAACAGCTATGCCCACGCCGCCCTGCCCTGGAAGGCCCCCGTGCTGGTCGTCGGACATTCCTGCGTCTGCTCCTGGTTCGAGGCCGTCCGCCGGCAGACGCCCGATGCCCTCTGGGACGAATACCGCCGTAGGGTGCGCCTGGGCCTGCGCCGCGCCGACCGGGTCACCGCCCCGACCGCCGCCGCCCTGGCGATGCTGAAACGGCATTACGGCCCCTTCCGCTCCGCCGGACCGATCTACAACGGAACCGACGGCGCCGACGAATTTGGCGACCGAGCCGAGGAAGTCGTCTTCTCCGTCGGCCGCCTCTGGGACCCCGCCAAGAACATGGCACTCCTCGATCGGGCCGCCGCGAAAATCGGCAAACCCGTCTGCGTCGCAGGTCAAACCGACGGACCCGACGGCCAGCAGATCACCCTGCACAACATCCACAGCCTGGGCTACCTCGACCGCAACGCCCTCCACGACTGGTACCGTCGCACCGCCGTCTTTGTCGCCCCTTCCCTCTACGAACCCTTCGGACTCGTCGCCCTCGAAGCCGCCCTCGCCCGCTGCCCCCTCGTCCTCAGCGACATCCCCACCCTGCGCGAGGTCTGGGGCGATGCCGCCGTCTTCGTTTCGCCCGATGATCCCGACGATCTCGCGACCCAGGTCAACACTCTGCTCGCCGACCGGGACCGACGCAGCGACTACGCCCACCGCGCCCACCGCCGGGCGCGGAGGTATACGGTGCGCCGGATGGCCGAGCAGTACTATTGCAGCTACCTCGACATGACCAACACGCATGCGCCGCAGAAGGTTCTCGCGACGAATGCGTCTGCCGTAAGGAATCCCGATGAACGTCGTGATGTTCTATCATTCACTCGTATCTGACTGGAACCATGGCAACGCCCACTTCCTCCGAGGCGTGGTCACCGAGTTGCAGCACAGGGGACATCGCGTCCGCGTCTATGAGCCCCAGGACAACTGGAGCCTGCAAAACCTCAAGAGGGAGCATGGGGACGGCCCCGTTCGAGAGTTTCACCGCCGCTATCCCCGTCTCCAGAGCACCCCGTATCGCCACGAAACACTCGACCTCGACGCCACACTCCACGACGCTCACCTCGTCCTCGTCCACGAATGGAACCGCCATGCCCTCGTCGCACGAATCGGCGACCACCACCGACAGCACTCGCACTACACCCTGCTCTTCCACGACACGCACCACCGCTGCATCAGCGACGCGCAAGCCATGACGCGCTACGACCTGTCCGCCTACGACGGAGCCCTCGTCTTTGGCGACGTGATCCGTCAGGTCTACCTGTCCCAGGGATGGACCCGGCGCGCCTGGGTCTGGCACGAAGCCGCCGACGCGAGCGTCTTTCGTCCCTTGCCGTCCCCCCACCACAAGGACCTCGACCTCGTCTGGATCGGCAACTGGGGAGACGAAGAACGCACCGCCGAACTGGCCGAGTTCCTCATCGAGCCAGTGCGCGAACTGGGCCTGCGCGCCGAGATCTACGGCGTACGCTATCCCGCCTCCGCCCAACGACAGCTCGCCGACGCCGGCATCGCCTACAAAGGCTGGCTCCCCAACTTCCGAGCCCCCGAACTCTTCGCGCGAGCCCGCATGACCGTGCACGTCCCGCGCCGCCCCTACACCCAGCGATTGAAAGGCATCCCGACCATCCGCCCCTTCGAAGCCATGGCGTCGGGCGTCCCCCTCATCTCGGCGCCCTGGCAGGACAGCGAACATCTTTTCCGTCCCGGCCGCGACTACCTCGTCGCCCGCGACGGCAAAGAGATGAGAAAGTCCATGGAAACCATACTCATGAATCGAGGCGTGACCGACGCGCTCCTCCGTCACGGACTCCAGACCATCCGCCGTCGGCACACCTGCGCCCATCGCGTCAACCAGTTGCTCACCATCGGAGCCGCTCTCAACCATCGACCACCAAGACCCCGCAAGACAACCGTCGTTCTCCCCACGCCAGAAAGGAACCCATGACTGAACCTCTGCACATCGCCTTCTTCGGATCCAGTCTCGTCTCCGCCTACTGGAACGGCGCCGCGACCTACTACCGCGGCATCATCGAAGCCCTCCACACCCGTGGACATCGGATCGTCTTCTACGAGCCCGACGCCTTCCAACGTCAGGAACACCGCGACCTCCGCGACGTCTCGTATGCCCGTAGCGTGGTCTATGAGCCCGACGTCGAAAGCGCCCGAAAATGCCTCCGCGAAGCACGCGACGCCGATGTCGTCGTCAAGTGCAGCGGAGTCGGCGTCCTCGACGATTTCCTCGAAGAGGCGGTCCTCGAACTTCAACAGCCCAACTGCAAGGTCGTCTTCTGGGATGTCGACGCCCCCGCCACCCTCGAACGCGTCCAGCAGAATCCCAACGATCCCTTCCGACCGCTGATCCCCGACTACGATATGATCCTCACCTATGGGGGTGGCGACCCCGTCGTCCGTGCCTACGAGCAGCTCGGAGCGACGCGCTGCATCCCCATCTACAACGCCGTCAACCCCGCTCTGCACCACCCCGCGCCCAAGGACGAACGCTTCGAAGCCGACCTCGCCTTCTGCGGAAACCGCATGCCCGACCGCGAAACGCGCGTCGCCCAGTTCTTCTTCCACCCCGCCGCCCTCCGACCCGACCGCCAGTTCCTCCTGGGCGGCAATGGCTGGGACGACCGCATCCTCGGACTGCCCAACGTCCGCTACGTCGGACACGTCTACACCGCCGACCACAACGCCTTCAACAGGACCCCGCTCGCCGTCCTTAACGTCTGCCGCGAGAGCATGGCCCGCTTCGGATACTCGCCCGCCACGCGCATCTTCGAAGCCGCCGGCGCCGGCGCCTGCATCATCACCGACCGTTGGGAAGGACTCGATCTCTTCCTCCACCCGAACGCCGAATGCCTCGCCGTCGACGACGGAGAAGCCGTCGCCCGTACGCTCGACGCGCTCACGCCCGAGCAGGCGAGGCAAATCGGCACGCGCGCCAGACAGAGGGTCCTCGCCGAGCATACCTACACGCAACGCGCCGCCCAGGCCGAGCAGTGCTTCTTCGCCCCATCCCGCAACCCGATCCCCACGGTGCCCCATGCCTGAGACCCTTGATATCGTCGTCGTCGGACTGACCATCACCTCCTCCTGGGGCAACGGGCACGCCACCACCTACCGAGCCCTGCTCCGAGCCCTCGCCCGCCGCGGACATCGCATTCGCTTCCTTGAACGCGATGTCCCCTGGTATCGGGACCACCGCGACATGCCCGCCCCCTCCTTCTGCGAGACGATCCTCTACAAGGATCTCGCCGAACTCAAACGCAGATACACCCCCCTGATCCGAACCGCCGATTTCGTCCTGGTCGGCTCCTACGTCCCCCAGGGCGTTCCCGTCGGATGCTGGGTCTGCGAAAATGCTTCCGCCACCGCGTTCTACGACATCGACACCCCCGTAACGCTCCGCAAACTCGAAACCGCCGACTACGAGTACCTGCACCCCGACCTCATCCCCCGGTACGATATCTATTTCTCCTTCACCGGCGGTCCGACACTGAAGCGCCTCGAGCAGCAGTATGGTTCCCCCTGTGCACAGGCCTTGTACTGCTCCGTCGATCCCGGCCTCTACTACCCCGAAGGCGTCGAGCTGCGCTACGATCTGGGCTACATGGGAACCTACAGCCCCGACCGCCAGCCCACCGTCGAGCGACTCCTTCTCGAATGCGCGCGACGATGGCCCCAGGGCCGCTTCGTCGTGGCAGGCCCCCAGTATCCGCCCGCCATCCGCTGGCCCGCCAACGTCGAACGCATCGATCACCTTCCCCCCGCCGATCACCGCCGCTTCTACAGCAGCCAGCGTTTCACCCTGAACGTGACCCGCGCCGACATGCGTGCCGCCGGGCACTCGCCCAGCGTCCGCCTCTTCGAAGCCGCCGCCTGCGGAACGCCCGTCATCACCGACGACTGGCCCGGACTCGATACCCTCTTCGACCCACGCAGCGAAATCTTCGTCGCCCACGACAGCGATCAGGCGCTCCGCTACCTGCAAACCACCAACGAATCCCAAAGACGTGCCGTCGCCGATCGAGCCCGAAAGGCCGTGCTGACGCGACACACCGCCGACCGCCGCGCCGCCGAGTTCGAGCAACGAATCCATGCCCTTCTTCAAAAACGCGCGGCCCTCCCCACCGCCGTCAGCGAGGCCCTATGACCCTGCTGGCCACCATCTGCATGGGCGCGCTCCTCCTGGCGCATCTCTTCGCCGGCAAGATCCGCTTCATCCACTACATCCCGCGAAGCCCCGTGCTCTCCGCCGCCAGCGGCATCTCCGTCGCCTACGTCTTCATCCACGTCCTGCCCGAACTGATTTCCCGCAGCGAGCACATCGCCAGACGAATGGAAGGATGGCTCGGCTTTCTCGAACACCATAGCCTGATCATGGCCCTCCTCGGCTTCACCGCCTTCTACGGACTCGACCGACTCGCCCTCCTCTCGCGAAAAAAGCCCGAGGGCCCCGCCCCCGATCACGCCACCGCCCCCGTCTTCTGGATTCATCTCGGCAGCTTCGCCCTCTACAACAGCCTCATCGGATACATCCTGCTGAATCTCGAAGAGCCCACGTGGGCCAACCTCGTGCTGTACACGATCGCCGTCGGAATGCACTTCGTCGTCAACGATTTCGCCCTGCGCGACCACCATCATCACGTCTACGATCGCCTGGGCCGCTGGATCGTCTCCGCCGGACTGCTCGTCGGATTCGCCGTCGCCCTCGTCCGCCAGGTCCCCGAATGGACGATCGCGGTCATCTACGCCTTCCTCGCCGGAGGCATCATACTCAACGCCATCAAAGAAGAACTACCCGAGCAGAAACAGAGCCGCTTCTGGGCCTTCGCCTCCGGCAGCCTGGGCTATGCCGCCGTCCTGCTCGCAGTCCCACAGGCCTAGGAGACCCACACATGGCACACCCATCCCTGCGAACCCTGGAACGGCATTTGCTCCATCCCACAACCGACCTCGAGCGGCAGATCGCCGAACGAGGCCCCTGGTTCCACAATCTGCATCTGCCCGGCGGCGTCCAGACCGCCCCCGACCACCCCCTCGGCGATTTCCCCCGCTTCAAATGGCAGCACATGGCCCCGCACGTACCGGACGACCTGCATGGATGCTCGGCGCTGGACGTCGGCTGCAACGCCGGATATTACAGCTTTGAGCTGGCCCGGCGAGGCGCCGACGTCGTCGCCATCGACACGGGCGAAAGATACCTCGCCCAGGCCGCCTGGGCCGCCGACCAACTCCACCTCGCCGACCGAATTCGATTCCGCCGCATGGACGTCTACGACCTGCCCTCCCTTCAGCAGCCCTTCGACCTCGTCCTGTTTCTCGGCGTCTTCTACCACCTCCGCTACCCCCTGCTTGCCCTCGACCTCGTCACCTCGGTCACCAACGGAACGTTGTACTTCCAGACGCTGACCCTGCCCCAGGAAGGTCAGCCGGAGTGCCCTGACAATATCACCATCCTGGAACGCGAGCGCCTGGTACACTCCGCCTGGCCCAAAATGGCCTTCATCGAGAAATCCCTCGAAGGCGACCCGACCAACTGGTGGGTGCCCAACCACGCCGCTGTCCACGCGATGCTCCGCTCCTGTGGATGGCAATGCTACGAGTATCTCGAAGAGGAAATCTATCGTTGCTGGAATCGCGACCCCGAACGAACGATGCGGGACACGCCCGCCGTAAGCCAATCCTGAGACAGAAATGGAGGCGAATCATGGACGACGCAACACTCAAGAAACTCACCTCTCTGGCCCAACTGGACGTCGATGCCGTGAACGGCTACGACCAGGCCCTCGACCACGTCGAAAGCGGACAGACCGCAGCCACCCTGCAAACCTTCCGCGACGACCACCAAAGGCACGTCGACCGCCTGAGCGCCCTGATCTCCAAGTACGGCGGCACCCCGCCCGAGCAGAAACCCGATCTCAAGGGATACCTCCTCGAAGGATTGACCGCCCTGCGCAGCGCCACCGGAACCGAAGGCGCGCTCAAGGCCCTCGAAATGAACGAGAAACAGACCAACAAACGCTACGACGAGGCCGCCCACTGGGACGTCCCCGAAGACGTGAACGTAACGATCGAGCAGAACCGCCACGACGAGGTCCGCCACCTGGACTACGTGCAGAGCCAGCTCCACGTCAAAGCCTGAGTCCGGCGCCCGGGATCCGAGTCCGCATTCCGCCTCGGGTCCCCCGCGTCACGACACACACGCCCCCTCCCTTCGTGCGTCGCCGCAGGGAACCGGCCCCGATGCAATCACGCTCGAGACGCGCCTTCCAGCCTCCCTACCCTGAAGATTGCGGCAATTTCGGAAACAACAACGGAAGAACCGTCGCACCGGACGGATCGCCCGCCACCGCTCGATGCCCCGCTCGAACGCGCGCCTCCGCCACGCGAAACCCGCCGCTGCGCCTGCCGACCCCGCTCCGTTCCAGTTGCGTGCGGAAATACGCGACGGTGGCTCGCAGCCCCGTGTTCAGATTCGTCTTCGGCTGCCAGTGCAGCAGTCGGCGCGCCTGAGATATGTCCGGACGCCGCCGAACGGGATCGTCTTGAGGCAAAGCCTGGTGACGGATCCGCGACCGTGATCCCGTCATCGTCAGCACCCGTTCCGCCAGATCCAGCATGCTCACCTCATAGGGATTGCCCAGATTGATCGGACCCGTCACCTCGACCGGGCTCGCCATCAACGCCATCAGTCCGTCGATCAGATCGTCCACGAAGCAGAAACTCCGCGTCTGCTCCCCGTCCCCATACACCGTCAACGGCTCCCCCCCCAACGCCTGAACGATGAAATTGCTCACCACCCGACCATCCTCCGGGTCCATGCGCGGACCGTACGTGTTGAAAATGCGCGCCACCTTGATCGCGACGTCGTGCTGCCGATAGTAATCGAAGAACAAGGTCTCCGCGCAGCGCTTGCCTTCATCGTAGCACGCGCGAATGCCGTCGGGATTGACATGCCCCCAGTACGTCTCCGTCTGCGGATGCTCTTCAGGGTCGCCGTACACCTCCGACGTCGACGCCTGCAAAATCCGACTCCCGTGACGAACCGCCAACTCCAGCAGATTCACCGCGCCGTAGACCGACGTCTTCAGCGTATGGACCGGATCCTGTTGGTACGCCGGCGGAGACGCCGGACAGCCCAGGTTGTAAATCTCGTCCACCGCCACATCCAGCGGATCCACAAGATCGTGTCGCACGAATCGGAAATTCGATTCATGCAGCAGATGCGCTATGTTCTCCAAACGGCCGGTCTGGAGGTTGTCCAGACAGAAGACCCGGTCCTCCTCCGCCACGAGTCGTTCACATAGATGGGAACCGAGAAAGCCTGCCCCACCGGTCACGAGTATCCGCTTGCCCTTCAGCATGGCACACCTTTCCTCTCTTGTATGGGTTATCAGCCCCCCTCGTTCCATGTCGACAGAAGCACCGAGCGTGTGAGCCAAAGAAATCCGACAGGCGAGCGTCACTGCTTCGCTCCCGCTGGACCAGGGGATCCGCCGGCGCCGGCAATGTCCGAGGCGCCGGTTCCGCATCCACCCCGCCACCCCGGCAGGGATGGGGGACGACACCGCCATGGAGGCCGACCGCCTGGGCCCGCCCAATCGCGCCGCGCGCTCGTATTTGACTGTGTATCCAACCTCGGCTCTCATGCACGATCTACGTCAGCAATGGCACAAAGGAAACCTAGGCAGATGCTGAAGCGGGCAGCCCTTTTTCCTGATACGGCCCCCCCGTCCGCCGGTACGACAACGCCGACACAACCGCCGCACATCCTGCCGCGAAAACCATCCCTCTCGCCCTTCCGCCTCTCGATGCTCCGCTCCCCAGAGGAGTGAGCTTTTGGAGGCAGATGAACGAGACAATCCCTTGCTGACAGCCCCCCTCCGACTCCGCCATAATGACGCCACACCCGCGAGGGCCAGACACCCCGATCGACGGGATCGGAAGCTGACACGCTTGCTGAACAAGGAGGCCAACCATGGATGTATTCGACGTCATCACCTCGGATCACGAGAAGGTCAAGAAACTCTTCGCCCAGTTGGAGGACACCACCGAGAAAGCTACCAAAGGCCGCCAGCAGCTCCTCGAAAAGCTGGAAGGCGAGATCCTCCCCCACATGCACGCCGAGGAGCAGTATTTCTACCAGATCCTCCTCGACGAGAGCGAGGAGAAGAAACACATCTACGAGGCCATCGAGGAACATCGGGCCGCCAAGCACGTCCTCGCCGACATCCATGAGCTGTCGTTCGAAGATCCCCGCTGGGCCGCCCGTGTCCAGGTGCTCCAGGAGCTCGTCGAGCACCACATCGAAGAAGAGGAGAGCGAGGTCTTCGAGATCGCCCACGACGCCATCGATGAAAGCCGCGCCCAAACCGTCGCCAAACGCTTCCAGGAATTGAAGAAAGAGGCGCCGGCGCATACAGGGTAAAGCCGCCGCCCGGCGCCCGACCCGACCGTGAGGAGTCGCCTGCCATGGCCCAGAAGACCGCGAAGAAGACGAAGAAGAAAGCTGCCAAAACCACCACGAAGATGAAGTCCCCGCCCGCGCAGCATCAGAAACGCCAGCCGGGCAAGCAGCACAGGATGAAACCCAGACCCGAGGCCGAAGCCCGCGAGTATCGGGCCGCCGGAAAGCTCAAAGGCCAGGTCGCGCTGATCACGGGTGCCGACAGCGGGATCGGACGGGCCGTCGCCCTCGCCTTCGCCAAGGAGCAGGCCGACGTCGCCGTCGTCTATCTCGAAGAACGCAAAGACGCCAACGATACGAAAAAGCTGGTCGAGAAGCAGGGCCGCCGCTGCCTGCTGCTCGAAGGCGATGTCGGCGATCCCGACTTCTGCCGCCAGGCGGTCGAGCAGACGGTCCGCGAACTCGGACGCCTCGACATCCTCGTCAATAACGCCGCCGAGCAGCATCCCCTTCAGGACTTCGAAGAGATCACCGACGAGCAGTTGCACCGCACCTTCCAGACCAACATCTTCGCCTACTTCTACCTGACGCGCGAGGCCCTCCCCCATCTCGGCTCCACCGGTCGCATCGTCAATACCACCAGCGTGACCGCCTACCAGGGCAATCCGCGACTGATCGACTACTCCGCCACCAAAGGAGCCATCGTCGCCTTCACACGCTCCCTGGCGGTCGCCCTCGCCTCCCGCGGCATCCGTGTCAACGCCGTCGCGCCGGGACCTATCTGGACGCCGTTGATCCCCGCCTCCTATGACGCCGACCATGTCGACGAATTCGGAGCCAACACGCCGCTGGGCCGCCCTGGCCAGCCCGACGAGGTCGCCCCCTGTTACGTCTTCCTCGCCGGCGACGACAGCTCCTATATGACCGGGCAGGTGCTCCACCCCAATGGAGGACGCGTAGTCAACGGCTGACCTGCCGCGAGCCGCAGACGCCGGACGATTTTGACTCCCGACCATGGGACGCTATGAGCGCAACGGACTATCCACCCATTTCCGAATATGCCTACCTCTCCGATTGCCATTGCGCCGCCCTGGTCTCTCGAACCGGCTCCATCGACTGGTGCTGCATGCCGCGCATCGACGCCGCCAGCAGCTTCGGACGCCTGCTCGGATGGAACGAGGGAGGCTTCTGCCAGATCGTCCCATCGGTCCCCTACGAGACCTCCCGCCGCTACGTCGAAAACACAATGGTCCTCGAAACCACCTTCCACACCAGCGATGGAGATGCGCGTCTGCTGGACAGCATCACCATGCAGACCCGCCAGGGCGCTGAACCCCATCGAGAGATCTTCCGCCGCATCGAAGGCATCCATGGCGCCGTCCCCTTCACTGTCGAGATCGCACCGCGCTTCGACTACGCCGGCATCACCCCCTGGATCCGACGCACCCCCGAGGGCCACCACATCGCCATGGGCGGCAGCGACGGTCTGTTCATCTCCGCCGACTTCGACATCCCGATACAACAGAAACATCAGTTGAAGACCAGCTTCGTCCTCCGTGAAGGGCAGCGCCGCCGCCTCTGCATCCTCTGGCGCCGACCGCGAGACCTCGACGCCGGACGCATCCGAGCCCCCACCCCTGACGAACTCGATCGACGTCTCGCGGAAACCCTCGAATGGTGGAACGCCTGGAGCGGTCAGTGCACCTACCGAGGACCCCACGCCGAGCATGTGCTCCGCTCCGCCATCGTCCTCAAAGGACTCAGCAGCGACCCCTCCGGCGCCATCGCCGCCGCCGCGACCACCTCCCTGCCCGAGGTCGTCGGAGGCGCCCGCAACTGGGACTACCGCTATTCCTGGGTCCGCGATTCCTCCTTCGTCGTCCGCTCCCTCGGCGCCCTGGGCTTCGATCGCGAGGCCGACCGCTTTCGACGGTTCATCGAGAGAACCGCCGCCGGCAGTTCCGACCAGTTGCAGATCCTCTATGGCGTCGCCGGAGAACGACGCGTCCCGGAATGGGAGATCGAAGAACTCGAGGGCTACCGCCGATCCAAACCCGTGCGCGTCGGCAACGCCGCACGCAAGCAACTGCAATTGGACGTCCTGGGCGAGTTCCTGGAACTGTCCTGGTGCTGGCACTGTCGACACCAGTCGCCCGACGAGGAATACTGGCAGTTCCTCGTCGAACTCATCGAGCACGCCGCCGCGTCCTGGCAGCAACCCGACAGCGGCATCTGGGAGATGCGCGACGGGACACGCCATTTCGTCCAGTCCAAGGTCATGTGCTGGGCCGCCCTCGATCGCGGCATCCGACTGGCCGAAAACCTCACGCGAACCGCCCCGCTCGATCGCTGGAAGAAGGTCCGCGACGAAATCCGAAACGCCGTGGAAGAAAAAGGATACGACCGCGAACGAGGCGTCTTCATCCAGGCCTTCGAACACCCCATCATGGATGCCTCCCTGCTGCTGCTGCCCGCCGTGGGCTTTCTCCCTTACCGCGACGAGCGCATGATCCGCACCACCGACGCCATTCGAAAGGAATTGAATGAAGATGGCCTGATCCGCCGCTATCCACTCCACCAGGACGCTCTGCCGGGCGACGAAGGCGCCTTCCTCGCCTGCTGCTTCTGGTTGGCCGAGTGCCTGGCACGCCAGGCGCGCCATCAGGAGGCCGAAGAGGTCTTCCAGCACGCCCTCGCCACCGGCAACGACCTCTTGCTCTTCTCCGAACAGTTCGATCCCCGAACGCACGAGATGCTGGGCAACTTCCCCCAGGCCCTGACGCACCTGTCCCTGATCGCCGCCGCTGTCGCCCTGACCGATGAATCGGCCCCCATGCCGTCGGAAACGTCGTCGGTCGAACCGACGGATACGAACGACGAATGATCCCGAGTAGGAGAAAACGGCGCGTCACTCCGCCGCAAATGCGATCGTGCTCAACAGCGCATTCTCCGCTTGCCGCGAATCCAGCCGCGTGTGCTGCACCACCACGGGAACATCCGATTCGACCAGCGAGGCATAGGTGGTTCCACGCGGAATCTTCTCAGGTCGATCGAAATCGTTGAAGCGAAAATGCTCGACGCGACGCGCCGGGATCGTCAGTTCGTAGGGTCCCACCGGTTCGCGATCGGCGTAGTATACCGTCACCTGGACGTGTGCATCGCGGTCGTTCGTGTTGAGAATGCAGACCGCCTCGTGGCTCGTCATCTCCGGCCCGGGCCCGTGGCTCTCCGCCGGGATGTAGCCTTCCGCGATCGCCCACGTTCTATGCCCGATACTCCTGCTTTTCATCCTTCGTCGTCCTTCCACGGACAAGTGGCCATGCCGTTCGACGGATCATCACACGATCAGGGTCAGACCCACACCGATCGCAATCGCCGCCAGACCCACAATGACCGCGGTCGCCCCTCGATACCAGCCGATGTGCTCCGCCGCCCAGAGTTGAATGCTCTTGGTCCGCGCCTGGTCGTCGAAGCGCCCGTGCGCCGAGAAATCCCCCGGAACCGGCTCCCACAGGTTGAAGGGCCGCGATGGGTCCTCCCGCTCGTCGGTCCGCTGGGCCTGATAGTTCGACCGCGCCAGCTTCTTGTCCAGCCACCCCGCGATGAACTTGTTGCCCCAGATCGCCTCGACCGTGGGCAATCCCACGTAGATCTCGCGCCGACGATGCGTCGCCGCGAAGACGATCGCATCAGCCCCGATCTCCGGCTGAAAAATCGGCGGAACCGGCTGCGCCCGCCTGGGCATCTTGGACTTGCACCAGTTGAACTGCGGCGTGTTCAACGCCGGCATCTGAACCATCGTGATATGCACCTGGCTGTTGTCGTGGATCAGCTCGCAGCGAACCGAATCCGTAAACCCGCGGATCGCGTGCTTGGCGCCGCAATAGCTGGCCTGTAGCGGAATGCTGCGATCCGCCAGCGCCGAGCCCACCTGCACGATCGTTCCATGGTCCTGTGGCAGCATCCGCTTCAGCGCCGCCATCGTCCCGTACACCACGCCCAGATACGTCACTTCCGTGACGCGCCGAAATTCCTCCGCCGTCGTCTCCTTCACCGGCGCAAAAACGGTCGTCATCGCATTGTTGACCCAGACATCGAGCGGTCCGAACGCCTGTTCGATCTGCCCCGCCGCCTTCTCCACCTGCTCCGCATCGGCCACGTCCACCGGCAGACCCATCGCGTCCGCCGCCCCTTCCTGCTTGAGTTCCGCCACCGCCCCATCGAGTCGCTCCTGGTTCCGCGCGAGAATCGCTACCTTCGCCCCGCGCCGGGCAAACGCCCGCGCCACCGCACGCCCCAGGCCCGCCGATCCGCCCGTAACCACCACCGTTTGTGGTTGTGCTGCCATCGTAATTCTCCTGAGAACGGGCCACGACAAGGGCCGTTGACAGACGCTCATCATGGGCCATCCGCAAACCTTGGCGTCAGTGTTGGTGTTCGCCGCCTTGTGCTTCCGATCCTTCTTCGGACGCCGCTGGGGACGATGCGGAATGGCCCGACTCGTTCAGCTGCTCCTGGTATTGGCTGGCGGACAGCTCAGGCAACTCCTTCACGAAGTACGCCACCGCCCACAGTTCTTCCTCCTTGTGCGTCGGACCGAACGCGGGCATCGCCGACATCTTGATCCCGTGCTCGACGATCCAGTAGACCTCTTCCACCGTCCACTCACCGGCTTCTTGCGACAACGCCGGCGGCCGCGGAGTCAGCCCCTGGCCGATCTCCGACCGCTCCACGCCCGGCGCCCCATGGCACATCACGCACATCGACTTGAAATACCCAATGCCTCCCGTCGTCGACGCCTGCTGCGGCGCCTCCACGTCACCCGCGCGCCGCTTCACCGACTCCTCCATCGTCGTTTCCAGGAACCAGTATCCCAGCGCCGTGTGAGGACGGCTGGCCGCGATGTTATAAAGCCCCGAATACACGAAGATCAGCACCGCAAACACCTCCACCAGCAAAACGCCCAGCACACTGAGCACAACGGTCAGCACAATCTGTTTATGACGCGGCATCGTCTCACTCCTTCGGCTCGTTCTCGGCCGCAATCAAGGTTAATCCCGTCTCCGCGTCGTGGCGACGCCACAGGTGCGAAGGCTCCTCCGTCAGAATGACCTCCAGCGTCGGCCAGACCACCGCCTCCAGCAGGTGCCCGCCATGAGCGGTGCCGTCGGACTTGCCCACCACCACGTGCGCGTGGATCTTCGGCCCGCCCCCTTCCTGCACCGCCACGTCGCCCACCAGCGAAAGCACCTCCACCTGCTCCTCGATCGGGATCTTCCGGTAGTCCTTCCGCGCGCGATCGAAATAGCCCAGCACGACCCTCTCGAACGCGCCGACCGCCGTGAAATGGCTGCCGAGGAGGTTTGCCCGTTCGGCAAACGCACTCAGCACGCTCGTCACCTCGTCGCCCTTGTCGAAAATCAGTGCGTACGTCAGCGGCACGCTCTCCTTGATCTGCTTGCTCTTCATGAATCGCTCCTGTGCTTGGTGCCGTCTGTGCGGCAGGTGCATTTCGCCTCTATGGACTGCTCGCAATTCATCGACCGCACCCGCTAACGGCGCACCCCCGCCACCATGCCACTCACCATCTCCTTCATGGATTGCACGACCATCTTCGTCGTGTCGACGTCGCCCTCCAGAACCGCGAACATCAGTCCCTTGGCCTGCTCGAACTTGATGTGCGGCGGCAAAGGCGGCACGTTCGGATCGCAGATGGCGTCGACCACGAACGGACGATCCGCCTCGAACGCCATCTCGTACGCGCCCCCAATCTGTTCGGGACTGCCCACCTCCACACCGCCCAACCCGAGCGACTGCGCGAATTTCGCATACGACATGTCGGGCAGGTCCTGCGACGCCGCATACTTCGGATCGCCGCTCATCACCCGCTGCTCCCACGTCACCAGATTCAGATCCCGGTTCCGCAGCACCAGAATCACCAGCCGGGGGTCCGACCAGCGCCTCCAGTATTTCGAAATCGTCACGAGCCCCGCATTGCCCAGCATCTGCATCGCGCCGTCGCCCGCCATCGCTACCACCACGCGCTCGGGATGCGCGAACTTCGCCGCAAGCGCATACGGAACCGCCGAACACATCGTCGCCAGACCGCTGGACACCGTCGCTCGCATCCCCGCGCGAATCTTGATGTCCCGCGCGTACCAGTTCGTCGCCGAACCCGAATCGCACGTCAGAATGCAGTCGTCGGGCAGACGAGGCGACAGATCCCAGAACAACCGCTGCGGATTGATCGGGTCCGCCTCGTGCATGGCCCGCCCCTCGAGCACCCCCCACCACTGCTCCATGTCTTCTTCGATCCGCTCCCGCCATGCGCTCGACTTCTTGCGTTCGAGCAGCGGAAGCAGCGCTCGCAGCGTCAATCGGCTGTCGCCCAGCAGGTTCACCTCCATCGGATACCGCAGACTCAACCGCCGGGCGGAATGGTCGATCTGCACCCCACGCGCCTGACCCTCCTTCGGCAGAAACTCCGCGTACGGAAACGCACTGCCCACGACGAACAGCGTGTCGCAGTTCATCATCATATCCCACGTGGGCTTGGTGCCCAGCAGGCCGATCCCTCCCACCACGCCGGGCGTCGTATCGGGCAGCACGTCCTTGCCCCGCAGAGCCTTGGCGATTCCCGCCCCGAGCAACTCCGCCGCCTGGACCACCGCGTCCGCCGCCCCCCGCGCGCCGGCGCCGATCAGCATCGCCACCTTCTTACCCGCGTTGAGCACGTCCGCCGCCGCCTGAAGGTCCTCGTCGAGCGGCACCATCTTCGTCGTCACATGCCCGATCCCCGTGAACGTGCTGCCGTGCTGTCGAGGGGGCGCCTCCGCCGCCGCCATCTCCTGAAGGTCGTTCGGCAGAATCAGGCACGTCACCGTGTGCTCCGCCGCCGCGATCCGAATCGCCCGGTCCACCAGGTGCCGAATCGACCCTGGGTTCGACGCCATCTGCACGTACGCCCCCGCCACGTCCTTGAACAGCGACATCAGGTCGATCTCCTGCTGATAGTCCGTGCCCATCGCCGTCGTCGCCTGTTGACCCACGATCGCCACCACCGACTGATGATCGAGCTTGGCATCGTACAGTCCGTTGAGCAGATGCACCGCCCCCGGACCCGACGTCGCAATGCACACCCCCACCTCGTCCGTGAACTTGGCATGGGCGCACGCCATGAACGACGCCGCCTCCTCGTGCCGTGCCTGGATGAACTCGATCTTCTCCCCCGCCCGGTTCAACGCCCCCATGAGCCCGTTGATGCCGTCGCCCGGATACCCGAACACCCGTCGAATGCCCCAGTCGTACAATCGCTGCACCAGGAAATCACTTGCTGTCTTGCTCATACCATAACCCCTTTCATCCGTCATCACGTCGGGGCGCTTGCCTCGCTCATCGCACCCATCGATCCCACGTGTCGAACGATTCCTTCACGCGACCGCGCGGAATGCTCAGGACCACCACCGCCAGTCCCACCACGATGTCGTTGATCCGCCCGACCGTCGTGGCGCCGGAGCCCCAGATCGCCGCCCCCGCAATCAACAATCCCAGCGGGAGGTTCAGCCATCGCAGCAGCCGCACCGGTTCCCCCAGCGCGATGATCGCCACCACCACTACCAGCGCCCCTGCCAGATGATCCACGTCCGCCACCCGTCCCGCGTTGCCCAGCACGTCCGGAACCGCCATCATCCAGACCCCGAGCGCCGCCGCAATCAACAGCGTCGGAACCACACTCATCCCAAAAACGCTGGCCCGCAATACCGCCACCGGCTTGCCCGTAACGCTGAACATCTCCGGCGTCCGCTCGTCGTCCTCGCCCTCGATCGTCCCCCCCTTCCAGAAAACCCGCCAGAAGGATTCGCCCTTCTTCCGACTCTTCCGCATGAACTGCACCATCGCAATCACTTCGTCGATCTCCAGAGGGATCATCGGCAGCATGATCGCCGCCGCCAGCAGACAGAACGTGCACCAGTGCCCCACCACCACCGGTTGCGAGATCACCAGGAAGATATGCACCAGACCCAGCGGGATCACCAGAATCCCGAAGAATGTCACCATCCAGGGCATCGTCCGCCATCGCGCCGGACTCCCCATCCACCCCATCAAAAACTCGAACGTATACGCCAGCGCCCCCAGCCCGCCGTCCGAGATCGGCAGCGATTCCGACATCTTCGACGTCAGCACCAGCACGCTGCCGTCTCCGAAGAAGGGCTCCCAAGGCTGCGTGATATAGCCCATCTGAAACATCGCCAGATGCCGCGACACCAGCCACCCCGCGAACCCCAGCGCGATCATGATCGACCGCTGCGGCCACGAAGACGGGTTGTACGACCACCCCGGAGGCTTGTCCGGACCCATCTTCATGTAGTGAATCATGTTCGGCATCCCCGGGATCAGAATCGTCAACGCAATCACCAGCGACCCCACCAGCGTGTCGTTCAGGTAGATCGCCGCCTTCGGCGCCCAGAACAACAGCGGCGCGAAATTCAACCAGATGCCCACAAAGCACGCCCCCCACATCATCACCGGACGGTTGGGCACCAGCGACCGCCACCCCAGCACCACCAGCAACAAGCCGCACACCACGTCGTTGACCAGCAACACCCACGCCCGCGTGCTCGCCTCCAGCCACACCTGCCGCCCCCCCGCCGGCTCCACCAACTGCCTGTGGTAGCTGAACGTCATCGGACCCACCGCCAACCAGATCCCCAGCAGGATCACCATCCACCAGATCCACTGCGTCTTCTGAAGGTGCTCGGTCAGCATGTGCATCCGCATCTGCTCTTTGTCCTGCTGCCCTCCCTGCCCCTCCTGATGGCCCTGCTCCTGCTGCGAACCCTGCTCCTGCTGCCCGCTCGGCTGGCCTTCCTTCATCAGTCCCAGCGCCATCGGTCGGGTCACCCCCCGATCCTGCATCCCCATGTGCATCGACTCGCCGGATTGTTTCTCTGATTCCTCTTTCATCCGTGACTCTCCTCGGCACGAACGCCAAGTCACGACACCCCGTTTCTTATCGCTGCCGATCGATAAACCCGTGCACCATCCGAACCAGCGCTTCCCGCGCCGGGCCGCCCGGCACCTCCGCCAACGCGCTCACCGCACGCCCGATATGCCCCTCCGCACGGCGGGAGGCGTACGACAGACTCCCGTAACGCTCCAACGTCTTGCGCAAAACATCCTTCGACTCGCGACACTGCGCCAACACCGCCGTTGCCGCTCCACCGTTGCCGCCCCCCAGAATCGTGAGCAGGTGCACGATCGGCAGCGTAGGGGTCTCCTGCACGAGATCGCTCTGCGTCCCCTTGCCCGCCCTCTGCTCCCTGCCGTTGATATCAAGCAGGTCGTCGGCAATCTGAAACGCGATCCCCGCGTGAAGCCCGTATCGACCGAGCGCCTCAGCCTGGTCCTCATCCGCCTCCGCCAGCGCCGCACCCAGCCGACAGCATCCGCAAAAGAACGAAGCGGTCTTCTTGGCAACGATGGCGAGATACTCCGCCTCACTGCGATGCCAGTTGCCTTTCTGAAAGGTCTGCCGCATTTCGCCCAGACATACCTGGAGCGTGGTCTCCGAGATTAGGCCGACCACGCGCGGCCCCAGTCCGGCCACCATCCCCAGTACCCGACTCAAGAGCATATCGCCCGACAATACGGCGCATTTGCTCCCCCAGAGCCAGTTGACCGTCGGCCGCCCGCGTCGCATCTGTCCATAATCGATCACGTCGTCGTGCAGCAGCGTCGCCAGGTGGATCATCTCCACCACCGCCGCCACCTGCACGTGCGATTCAGTCGTCGTCCCGAAACACCGCCCTGCCAACAGCACCAGCATCGGCCGGGTCATCTTCCCCCGACTCGCCGCCAGGTATTCGAAAACCGGGCGCAACTCGCGCGGCGCCCCATGCGGCCGCAGATTCCACGCAATCCTCTCCTGCACGCGGCGCAGATCGCCCGCCAGACCGATCGGCCACTCGGTGCCGATCAACCACGAGTCTCTCTCGATGTGGACAGACGACAGTCCAACAGTCATGATGTTCTTGCCAAAAAGGGGACTACTTCTCCGGCCCCGGTGCCTCCGAAGAACTCTCGGGTCGCTTCAGGACCTCTTCGATGTGCTGGACCGCCATCCCATGCTCGTACACTAGCGTGCCCCCCAGCCATCCCCCCGCCCCCAGCACCAGCCCTGCCACCACGCTCAACACAAACGGCACCACCTCGTGCCCTTCCCACACGAGTGCCAGAATCAGAGCGATCGTGAAAATCGTCAATGCCACCACATTCACCACCATGTGCGACAGCGCCGTCGTCTGGACTTTCGACTTCGGCAGCGCCAGATAATCCAGCAGCCCCGCCGCCGCCGCACCAACCGCCCCTACGATCCCCCCACCCAGCGAATACAGAGCTACCGTCCGCCACACAGCCGCCCCGCTGAGCAGATAGACCGCATAGCATACGATGGCAAAAACCCACAACCCCAACGGAACCGTAACCAGCATCGGGTGAACCGGGTGCTGGCGAATGTGAACCCGTGCAATCATCGTGCATCTCCTTTCTCACCGCCCGCGACGCAGAAACAGCGCTGGACAACCTGCCAGCCAGCATGCCGCCGCCCGCCAACGACTGCCATGGGGAAATGCCGAGATCGAAATGCTCCGATTACCTGATTCGTAGTAGGGATACTGTGACCGCTCGCCTCACGACAATAAAACCGCATCCGCCCGTCCGCCGGGTCCCTCCCGCAAGCGCTGTCCCTCCGCCGTCCGCCCCGCTACGGAATCGCCGCCGTCCCCACCTGCCGACCCGCCGAGTTGTACGCGCGCAGCGTCCCGCTCGTCACCCCCTCGGGCAGATTCGCCTCCCACCTCGTCCAGTCCTGCCACGATACCTCCACGACTGCCTCCGTCTCCGCGTGCCGGATCTCCTTCACGTGGATCCAGCCCTCCCCCCGAACGGTCTGCCCCGAACGCTCCAGAATCCGGAACGCCACCTCCGCCGGCGCCGCCGCCAGCACCTGCCCCAGCGCGCTATCATGCCGCCGATCGAACTGGCTCAGCCAACTGTTCCACGACTGCTCGGGCAGCAGCCGCCCGTAGTGGTCCGCCCAGTACCCCAGGTACTCCCGATTGAAACTCTCCATCAGGAAGTCGTACACGTTCCCGTAAAACTCCCGGTTCCACGCGAAGTTCTGCGTCAGCTTCTGGAGCGTCGAGTTCGACTTCAGCGACACCCCCGTGCTGTAGTAGTCCAGGTCGTGCAGGAAGAACACCATCCGATCGTCCGTCGGACGATGATAGAACAGCGCGTTGTGCGCCGAACCGCTCAGCCAGTTGTCCGTCACACCCACCGCCGAGCCGATCGCAAACGCCCGCAGCCACGAAGCCACGTCCAGAGATTCCGCCGCCGCCTGCGCAAACGCCGATCCGCTCTGCCCCAGCACCCGCGTCATCCCGATCACCGGATCGTAGTCGTCCCGGTCACGATGGTGCTTGATCAAAAAGTGCCAGCGGTACAGCTCCTTGTCCTCGCCCAGGTACTGCGAAACGCTCAGACCCTGCACGCCCCCGCCTTCCTGCGCGATCTTCAACCCCTCCGGATCGTTGCCCACCGTCGCCGTCAGCGGATACACCAACTCGTACTCGAACAGCGTCCCGTCCCCGCCCGCCTCGCCGTACGCCTCCTCACAATACAGCCGGTCGAACCGCGCCATCTGTACCTCCGCCCCGCTGCTGTGCCGATCGTCCGGCGCGATCACATACCCGAGATCGTGGTACTTCGAAAACCCGCCGTACCGGTTCATCGCCGCGTGTACCAGCATCTCCTGCTGACCCACCTGCTGCCCGTTCGACCGGTCGAACCCCAGCTTGTCGTGTACGCCGCGAAACAGATGTTCCGGCCGGAAATACACCGAAAACCCCACCCGCGTCGGCTTCGGACGCCCGTGCTCGCTGCTCTTCAGTCGCACCCCCACGTCGTAATAGACGTCCTCCTCGTTCACGATCAGCGTCGCGCCGATCGGGTCGTTGCTCATCAGGTTCGTCGCATCGTACAGAAAGCCCCGCTGCTCGTCCCGCATCACGATCCGATAGTTGTGTACCCCCGTCGTCCGAGCCTTCCCGTCGCTGACCCGATACTGCGCGAAGCTCTCGGGCCCCGCCGCCGGACACCACGACACCTGCCCCCGTGAATCGACCGCCTCGACGTAGAACTGCACCAGCGTCCCCGCCCGATACTCCGCGATCGCGCCCCGGTACCCCTCCGCCGTCGCCGCCATCGCCGCCGACTGCCACGCACCCCCGTCCTCCCGATGCCACAGCGTCATCGACGCCACGCCGTCCGGATCGTCCGCCCGCACGCGCACCGTCACCCCCGCGCGGGAAATCGGCACCGCAGGTTCATGTCGCAGCCCCGCCAGCGTCGGCCCGATGTTGTCTTCCCATCGACTGTTCCGCCGTCCAGGCGTCCCCGTCCGCTCCGCAACCCCCAGCACCGTCGTCCGAGCCAGCCGATTGAAGAACAGCCGCGTGTGCAGCAAGGGCGAACCCGCCACCCACCGCGCCCGGAACCGAATCTCGTACGCCCGCCCGTTCTGCACCGAACGCCCCCCCGCCAGCGTCGTCTCCGCATGGTTGTGCATGTGCTCCGTCGGACCCGTCGCCACCAGCCGCAAGACCGGATTGCCCGCATCCTCCGGATCCGCCACGATCTCCGAATGCCGATGGTTCCCGATGATCCGCCAGGTCTGCGCGCCCGTCGAGAAATCTCCGTTCTGCAAGAGATCGACCGCCGCCCCCTCGGGGTCCTCGATCACCCGCAAATCGTCGATCAGCACCTCGCCGTCGTACAGCAGTCCCATCACGAACTCGCGGTACAGACTGTCGTTGCCCACCGGACTGCTGGAGGCGATCCCGCGATAGGAGTACTCCCGCCACGCCGTCCGCGCCGACTCGTCGCTCGCTGCCCACGCCGTCCCCACGTTATTGTCGCTGCGCGGATCGCGCAGTTCCAGACTGCAACCGCCCCCGTCCGCATAGCTGGGCCACGACCCCCCGTCGTAATACCGCACCGCATCCACCGGATTGCCCCGCGCATCCTCCAGCACGATCGCCTCGCCCCCGTTCGAGAGCCGACCCGAAAAATCCCCTACGATCGCAACCTCGGGATAGAGCCCCCGCAGATACGCTGCATCCTTCGCCACCACCAGGTAGCCGCCCCCCTCCAGCACCGTCCCCTCAGGAATCACGTATCGAATCCCCTTCGCCAGCCCCCAGCCCGACACGTCGACCGCCGCCTCCCCTCGGTTGTACAGCTCCACCCACGTCCGCGACTCCTCGCGCACCTCGGGCTCGTCCTCCCCCTGCGCCTTCTCCACCCCTTCCAGCTTGGGCTGGATCAAGAGATCGCTGCTCGCCGCCTCCACGTTCAGCCCGTGAATCGCCAGCACATTGGTCCCGCGCTTCAGCGGCCCCGCCCCCCCCGGAACCTCCATCGCCAGCAGGCTCACCGCATCCATGTCGTTGTGCGACGCCGTCGCCGCCGCATTCCAGGTCAGCACCTCCGGAGCGTTGGCCCGCCCGATCTCCACCCCGTTCAGCCACGCCACGAACCCATCGTCGTACCGCATCGACAGCACCAGCGACGCGAACCGACCCGGGTCCTCCACCTCGAACGCGATCCGCACGAAGACCGATGGGTGCGTCCCGTACATCACCGACGTGTCCGTCCCGATATAAGGCTCATACCCCGTCGACCGCTCGTATCCGATCCCCGTCGTCCCGCGAACCCAGCCCGAATCGTCAAAGGGCTCCGCCCCGCCCCGCCATGCTGGATCGATCATATCACCAGGCGGAATCATCGTCCGCGCTGCCGCCACCTCAGGCACCAGCGTCACCGTCCCCGCCGCCGCCTCAGGCTCAGGCAACACCATCGGATGATACATCACCTCGTTGATGACGAGATCCGTACACAAGTCCACCTCGTTCCCTGCCCCCAACGTCGCCGACTCTGCGTTGTACCAAGTCCCCGCCCCATCCGGATACCGCCCCCGCGCCCACTCCGTCACCCTGACCGCATCCGATACGAACGCTTCGCCGCGCCGCAGGATCACGCGATCGCCCACACTCGGCGCCACACCGAGATCCTCGCCGCCAACCACATACCGCTCGCCCGCTCCCAGCACCACCGCTGGCAGCGCCCACCACGCGCCGACCTCCCCGTCAACCTCCAGCGCATAGTCCTCCAGCGAAATCGAATCCGCCCCCGCATTGAACAGTTCGACGCCAAATCCCGCGCTGTTGCCCGCGCCGATCTCGTTGATCCGCAAGAGCCGCTCCCCCACCTCGCCCGAAGCAAAGTTCACCGCCCCTGGCGTCCCGCCAACCTCATCGCTCCACGTCCAGTTCTCCGCCTCCACCCCGCGCCTCGGATCGATCCGCGCCAGACTCACCCCCGACCCGTCCGCCGCCGCAGGCCAGTCCCCGTCCGTCCCGTACTCCACCCGATTCAGCAGCCGCCCACTCGGATTGACCAGCCGGATCGTCTCACCCTCGTTCGCCAGCCTCCCCGCAAACGGACCCACCACCTGCGCCCCGCGCTCCGCCTGCCCCCGCACCGCCTCCGGATCCGACGCTGCCACCAGATACCCGCCCGATTCGAGAAGCGTCCCCTCCGCAAACCTGTACTCCACCGCCCCCTCCAGCGACCACCCCGACAGATCGATGTCCACCCCCATCTGGTTGTACAGCTCGACCCACTCCGCTCCCCCGCCCGCCGGATGGTACATGATCTCGTTGACCACCACCACACTGTCCGCCCGCCCCGCTGCGCACAGCCCCAGCACGCACCCCAGGAACCACCCCCACCCCGATCGTCCGTTCACACCCGCCACGAAAACTCCTCCAGCCAGGGTCCACTCAGTCACTTCCCCCTATTATAAACGAATTTCTCCAAGAATGGCCATCCGGCCTGTGTTCTTCAAGGAAATCGCTCTCGTTGAAGAGATTCGAGGGTGCTGCCGGGCCGCCACACGACCGAACGGGTCTTCCCCGAAAGCACTTGAGGAGCCTGGCTCACGCTTGCATTTTGAAAACAACGACTTCAGCCGCCATCCTCTCGGTAAAACCGATTGGGCAGAGGCTCAGATTAGGGCAACCTGGGGGGTAATCTGGGCCTCTAGGGCCCCGAGCGGTTTTGCCGAGAGGTAACTCGCTGAAGTCCTCCCCCGCAACCCGTAGGGTGTGCCATGCACACCATGACCCTGCGCACGCAGCGTATCGGGACGATTCGCACCTTGGGATTTCGTGCTTCGAATCTCTCTCGAGTTCCATGTTTCGGATTTCGAATTTGCCCCTGCCACCTGTCAATCGGTGCCCGCCCAAGAAACCTGCGCACGAGAACTGCCGCCCCTCTCGCTCCCCCGTCATCCTGAGTTGCTCAGCGCCGGGGCCGCAATGGTGGGGCAGAACGTCAACGCGTCGCGTACCGCCGCGATCTCTATGACTGCCGGACTTCTGCAAAAATGGCCATTCGGCCTGCTTTGGGAAGGAAGAGCCGCATTTTGGCTCTTCCTTCTCAAACCCCACGACTTGGCTATTGCCGACTCCCACCGTTCTCCAAGGAAATCGGATACCCGATTTCCTTGAAGAATACAGGCCGACTGGCCATTTTGGCAGAAGTCCACCCACCGTATGGGCTCGTGCGCCAGCGCCCGTCCGACCTATGTTCTTGGGAGAGCCCGCCCTCCGCCCGCCGAGCTAAGCCCCTGCGCGCTCCAGCTTCTCTACCCGAAGCACTTCTTGCCCCGCCTTCCACAAGTCCAGTTTCACCTGCATTCGCAGCCAGCTTTCCGCCGTGGTATCCGTCGCACGAGCGACACGGACCGCCATTTCGGGACTCATGCCCGCACGCTCATTCAGCAACTCCGAAAGAGCCTTCCGCGTCACTCCCAATCGTTTCGCAGCCTCGGTAACGGTCAATCCCAACGCCTCGATCACGTCGCATTTCAGAACGCGCCCCGGATGCGTTGGTTTTCTGCCAGTCATCATCGGTCTGTCCTCATCACTGTCATTTCCCATGGTAGTCAACATAGTCGACGTCGTACACGTCGGGGCCGTCGAACCGGAAGGTTACCCGCCAGTTGCCCGAAACGGTCACACTCCAATGCCCTGCCAACGCGCCTCTCAGCCGATGGAGACGGTACCCAGGCAACGCCATGTCGCTCGTCTCTTCCGACGCATCCAGCCGGTCCAGGATCCGTAGCAGCTTCTCCACGTGGTCGGGTGAGACCCGCCGGCCGTCGCCCGTCTCGTACAGCCTCTGAAGACCCTTGTGCCGGAACGATTGGATCATACCTGAAGTATAACCTGTAACGTTACACGTTGCAAGCCTTCTTTTTGTCGAAACCGGGCCCTCTGGACGACCCCGCATCCTCCAAATCACCAATCGTCAATCCTCAATAATCAATAATCAATAATCAATAATCAATCCAACACCCCCTCGGCAAAACCCTCCCCCCTTTCGCGTATTCCCCGCCCCTCTCAGAACTCTTCGGTTCGTGTACCCTGCACGTGCTAAATGTCGCAGCGGTACGAACCCCGCTGCCGAATCCACCTTCGCTCACACTGGCTGAACAGAAAGAGGATACTGCGATGAAACACGCACTAATCTACGCCGCATGCCTGATCGCCCCCATGACCGCCTCCGCCCAACTCGTCCCCGCCCTGCCGCCCAACCTGCCGCTCTTCGACCTCGAGGTCTCCCCCGACAACCCCACCACCGCCGAGCCCCTCACGCTGACCCTCTCCACCCTCTGGCCCAACACCTGCATCCCCGACACCCAGGCCACCGTCCAGCCGGGCGACAGCATCCGCATCGACCTCGTCTTTGGCGACCCCGCCGATCCCGACTGCGAACCGCGCACTTGCAATCCCATCGCCACCGAGATCTCCACCACCGTCTCGCTCTCCCCCGTCGCCGCCGGAACCTACGACGTCTACGTCCGCGCCGTCAATTGCCAGAACCGCACCCCCTTCAGCTTCGTCGGACGCTTCGCCGTCGCCTCGATCGGTGGCGAAGAACCCACCCCGCCCAACGGCGAAGAGCCGCCCGCCGCCCTCGTCGCACCAGGCGACCGCGTCGTCCTGCTCGAAGACCATCCCGTCCCCGCCCCGCAACTGCTCGCCGGCGCCGTCGGCCACGTCATCTGCTGCGACGCCGACGACTGCTCGGGCGAACTGCTCGTCAGTTGGGCCTTCTTCCGTGGCGGCGCCGACGACATCGCCCTCTGCACGAGCGATTCGACCCCCGTCTTCCCCACCGGCTCCGCCACCTGGGTGAACCCCGCCACCGTCCTGCTGGGCCGCCCCTTCGACCGTTGCGGCGTCATCAACGCCGTCGACCAGGGCTGCCTCCTTTTCACCGACGACGACGGCGCCACCTTCGCCCTGCCCTCCGTCGAACCCCTCCTCGCCGCCATCGCCGCCAACCCCCAGCTCGACCTCGGCATGAGACTCCGACTCACCGCCTTCCGCGCCCTCACCCGAGACCCCAACTCCCCCTGCCCAGAAGCCCAGGCCGACCTCTTCGAACCCGTCCTCTCCCCCTGCCCCACCCCCACCCCCTGACCCCGCCCGCCAACAATCAATCATCAATAATCAACAATCAATCCAAAGCCCCGCAGGGTGTGCCGTGCACACCAACCCCATCGAAACCAACCCTCCCCCGCCCGCAATCGCCCGGATCACACCCTCGCCCCCCAAATCATCAATCATCAATAATCAACAATCAATCCCCCTCCCATGTCGCGGCCATCCTCCCCGCGCGTCCCAAGGCCATCCCGCCCTCGCGCATTCCCCCCGTTGTCATTCTGAGCGCCAGCGAAGAATCTCCCCCACGAACGGGATGGCCCTCTCTTCGCGCCCAGCCCCCGGCAGGGCCGAGACATGCCTCGCCCTTCTCCAACATGTCCCACCCGCCAGCCGCGTAGGGTGTGCACCGCACACCAATCCCGTTCGTAGTGTCCCGGCGCGCCGGGATATCGTTCGCAGTGCCCCCGTAAGGCCGCACGTCTCCCGCCCTCCCCCTCGCCCCCCAATCCTCAATAATCAATCATCAATAATTAATCCCGCCCCCCGAGTCCGCGTGACTCTTGCATGGACAAAACGGTTGACCGTCCCTGCACAGGGATATAGGATTCGTGCCCATGAAACGCCTCTTATTCGTTGCCGCCGGTCTCCTGCTGAACGCCTCCGTCGAGTACGCCCGGAACCGCGTCTTTGCCCGGCGCATTCGATTCCTCGAGGACCTACTGCACGCGCCGGTCGACTGTACCTTCAACGGCCTCTACTCATTCGTGAGAACCTCGGGAACCTACCAGGGACAAACCATCGAATACTCCAGCAGGCCCTTCGGCCCCCTCTTCCACCGCTCTCACAGCTTTCGCCTCCGACTGAGCCACCCGGCGCCTCAAGAGAAACTCATGGTCTCCTATCCCCTCGTCGCCGACGAGATACGCCACGTGGGCCGGATCCTCTCCTACACCGGAGGCGCCTTCCAGCGACCCACCCGCGACCAGGCCACAATGATACTCGACAAGCTCGTCCTCGCCGCCCGCAGCCTTGCCCCCACCCCTTCACCTCGCATCTCCTCGACACCCCCACATGAGCGCGAATAATCACCGCGCCCATTTTGACCCCGCCCTCGCCCCCTCCTTTGTCATTCTGAGCGCCAGCGAAGAATCTCCCCCACGAACGGGATGCCCCTCTCTTCGCGCCCCCCCGGTAGGGGCGAGGCATGCCTCGCCCTTCTCCAGCATGTCCCAGCCGCAAGCAACGCCTGCCCATGATTCCCACCCCGCACAACACCCTCCCCATGCAGCGGGCATCCCCCCGCGCGCCCCGACGGTATCCCGCCCTCGCCAGTCTCCAATCGTAAATCGAAAATCGTAAATCCTAAATCCCGCGCGCCGTCCGCCGCAGCACCTCCTCCGCCGAGTAGTCCCGCCGGGCCTCATACCCCTCGAGCGGAATAATATGCTGATGCACCACATCCAGAATATCCGACGGATACGGAAAGAACGCATCCTCGATCTCATCGGGAGGCGTAATCCAGTTCCGCGCCCCCAGCACCACCGGAGGCGCATCCAGTCCCCAGAACCCCAACTGCGCAATCTTCGCCGCCATCGTCTGCAAAATGCTCCCCCGCTCGCACGCATCCGACGTCAGCAGAATCCGCCCCGTCTTCCGCAGCGATTCCAGCACCTTCTCGTAATTGAACGGCACGATGCTCCGCGCGTCGATCACCTCGCAGCTCACCCCGTACCTCTCCTCCAGCTCCTTCGCCGCCTCCAGCGCCCGATACAGGGTCGCCCCAATCGTCAGGATCGTCACATCGCTCCCTTCCTTCCGCACCGCCGGCTCCCCGAACGGCACCTCGTACATCCCCTCGGGAACCCCGCCCGCCACGAACTCCTCCGGCGACCCGTACAGCCGCTGGCTCTCGAAGAAGATCACCGGGTCCGTCCCCCGCAGCGCACTGTACATCAGCCCCTTCGCATCGTAAGGCGTCGCCGGAAACACCACCTTCAGCCCCGGAATGTGCGCCGCCAGCGACGTCCAGTCCTGACTGTGCTGCGCCCCGTACTTGTTCCCCACCGAAACCCGCACCACCACCGGCATCTTCAGCAGCCCCCCGCTCATCGACTGCCACTTCGAAAGCTGGTTGAAAATCTCGTCCCCCGCCCGACCCATGAAGTCACAATACATCAGCTCCACCAGCGCCCGCCCCCCTTCCAGCGCATAGCCCACCGCCGACCCCACGATCGCCCCCTCCGAAATCGGCGCGTTGAACAACCGATGGTAGGGCAGCGCCTCCGTCAGCCCGCGATACACCGCAAACGCCCCGCCCCAGTCCCGATTCTCCTCGCCGTACGCAATCAGCGTCGGGTCCGTATAGAACCGGTCCAGAATCGCCTCGAACAGCGCATCGCGAAGCCCGATGCACTGCGAATCCTTCAGCCGCTGCCCGTTCTCGTCGAACGCCCCCCGACTCCGCTTCGCCAGCGACTTGACCCGCGGATTCTCCTCCCGCGAAATCAGCGTCTCCGCCTCCCGTCCCGCCTCCATCGAATCCACCTTCAAATCCGAATACATCGTCCCCTCCAGCAGACCCCCCTGCTTCTTCAGGTCCGCCCGAGGCGACACCTTCAGATCCGACGCCTTCTTGAACGCCGCCAGAATCCACCCGTGTACCCGCTCCTCGATCGCGTCCAGCGCCCCCCGATCGCACACCCCCGCCTTCACCAGCGCCTCCGCAAAGTGAATCGTCGGGTCCTGCTCCTGCCACGCCGCCACCTCCGCCCGCTCCCGATAGCTGCTCTGGTCCGACGGAGAGTGCCCGCTGTACCGGTACGTAATCGTATCCAGCAGCACCGGCCCATCCCCCCGCGCGATCACGTCCTTCTTCCGCAAAATCGCATCCGCCACCGCCAGCGGATTGTACCCGTCCACCCGCTCCGCGTGCATCTGCTCGGGGTTCAGCCCCGCCCCGATCCGCACCAGCGCCTCGAACCCCATGGTCTCGCCGTACGTCTGCCCCCCCATCCCGTAAAAATTGTCGTAGAAATTCATGATCAAAGGCAGCCCCCCCCGCACTGGCTCCGTCCACAGCGTCTTGTACTGCCCCATCGTCGCCAGGCACAACCCCTCCCACACCGGACCGCACCCCGACGCCGCGTCCCCGATATTGCCGATCACGATCCCCGCCTTGCGATTCACCTTCTTATACAGCGCCGCCCCCACGCTGATATCCGCCGAGCCCCCCACGATCGCGTTGTTCGGATAGATCCCGAAAGGCGGAAAGAACGCGTGCATCGACCCCCCCATCCCCTTGTTGAACCCCGCCTCCCGGCCCAGAATCTCCGCCAGCGTCCCGTACAGCAGAAACGCGATGGCCAGGTCCTTGATCGTCCCCTCCGCCTCCTGCTCCACCACCCGCAGCGTCGCCCCGTCGAAATACCCCCGCATGATCGCCATCAGCCGCTCGTCCTCCAGCTTCGCGATCGCCGAAAGCCCCTTCGCCAGGATCTCCCCGTGACTGCGATGGCTGCCGTAGATGTGGTCCTCGATCCCCAGGTGAAACGCCTGCCCCACCGCCGCCGCCTCCTGCCCGATCGACAGGTGGGCCGGCCCGTTGTGCACGCACTCGATCCCCTCGTACGACCGACGCAGCTTGACGTCGTTCAGCATGTTCTCGAACGCCCGAATCAGCACCATGTCCCGATGCATCCGCAACAGGTCCTCACGCGTGTAGCGTTCCAGCTCCTCCGTCACCGTCTTGCGGTACTGATTCACCGGAATCGGCGAAAACTCCACAAACCCACCCTTGCGCAACTCCCCCGGATCGAGCATCTGAGACTTCGGCATAATCGTTCCCCTGGAATCGTAACCACCATCGCGAAAAACAAGCCAAACCGCCGGACCGCCGGACCCGAGACACACCCCAGGCCCCACCCGTCACACCCCGGCCCCCTCTATCTTCGCTCCCCAACCCCCGCCGGTTCAATTTTCCTCCCGTGTCGCGGGCATCCTGCCCGCCCGTACCGAGACCGTCCCGCCCTCGTCCATCCTCAATCGTAAATCGCAAATCGTAAATCATGAATCCCCCACGCCCTCCCCCCGACGCGTCCCAGCCGCGTAGGATATGCAGCGCACACCAACCCCTGTTCGTAGTGTGCTCGTAAGAGCATATCGCTCGTACCGGGCCCGCCAGGCCCTATGGTCGCCCGTTTCCCCCAATCATCGATAATCAATCTCCGCTCCTCGTCCGGCTCTCCGCAAAACAAGGCAGACTCTCATCGATATACGCCCACCCCACCGCGCGCTTCGTCCACATCTGACAGCCCGGCCTCACGCATCCCGGCTCATCCAGCGAACCCGCCTTCACAAACACCAGATCCGGACACTTCTGCGCCCGAGTAAACAGAGGCGACCCGCACGTGGGACAGAACTCCCGCGTGATCGTCCGCCCGCTGTCGGCCATCGAGGTATACCCCTTGACCTGCCCCGAGAGAATCCGCAGTTCCGCCGCCCGCACCAGCACCCCCACGGTATAAGGCCCGCCCGTCGCCCGTTTGCAGTCGTCGCAGTGACAGTAGCTCGCGTCCCCCGGGTCCCCCCACGCATTCATACCGCACCGCCCCACACAGACATCCGCCCTGCAGCAGCATCTCCATACGCACTCCTTATCCCCTCAGATCCACGCCCCAATCACATCCACACCGCGTCACCCCCGCAGAATCACCCGTCATCCATTATCAATCCTCCATCCCACGCTCGCCTGTCCCCGCCCCACAGAAATCATCAATCGCCAATAATCAATCATCAATAATCACTCCCCACCCCTGTCCCGATACAGCCGAACAATCTCCCCCCGCAACTCATCACTGCTGCCGATCAACGCGTAAGGCCGATACGCCCGCTCATCCAGAAACACCCCGCCGACGTGCCCCAGGTGAATCATCCGATCCCGCCAGGGAGGCCCCACCTCCTCGTAATCCACCATCGTCTCGATCGCCTGCACCGCCTCCCGCGCGACCGCCCGCTTGCGGTTCCCGTCGCACCACGGATTGTCCGCCACCACCACCCGCACCTTCCCGCCGCTCCGCCCGCCCGTCTCCTCCAGCCGCAGCAGCCGTGGAGCCTCCGCCCCCGCGCCAAACGCCTTCCACACCGCCACCACCTTGTCCTCCGCATCGACCCGCGCATACCCCAGATGCTCGTAGAACGAAACCGGGTTCCAATGCCAGTCCATCCCCCACGCCGCCACCCCTTTGAACCCGGACGACTGGGCCGCCCGCTCGATCGGATCCAGCATGAATCGGCCGTACCCGTTCCGCCGCTGATCGCCCACGAAATCCTCGTACGGATACACGCACAGACACAGGATCGCCAGCAACTCCCTGCCCACGAACGGCGAATGCTCCACGGGAATCGAGTGACATTTGCCCACGATCCGCCCGTCCCCCAGCCGCACGACCTGCGCCCGATACCCCTTCTCCCGATGCGCCGCATACCACTGCCGCGCCGCCCGCGACGCCTCCCACGCCCCCGCCGCGTCCGCGTGCAGACACGTAAAGAACGCCCGCTCGCTCTCTGGCCCGATATCCACCAGTTCCATCGTTCCGCCCGCCTGTCTCTCTCGTCCCCCACACGCCCCCGCCTCAAACCATCCCTCACCCACCACCCCATCCTACCACCCCGCCCCGCATCCCGCGAATCATCAATCGTCAATGATCAATCCCAGTACCCCGCACCAGGTGCATCCGGACGACCGTCACCCGCCCCGAGCAACGTCGAACGAAACATTCGCCCCCGACGCCAGAGAATACAACTCTTGCCTCCGGTCGCTGGCATCCCTGGCCAGGACACGCTATACTGGACCTTCAAGGTACTGGACAAAAGAGAGATACGGAGGGCGCAAACCATGACGAGACACACAGAGACTCGCCGGTTCCACTACATCGCATCGCTTCTTCTGATCCTCGGCGCCGGCGCTGCCGGTTCCGTCGCCGCCGGACAAGGCCCGCCCCGTCCACCCCGATGCACAGCCCCGATCGGCGACCGCTTTGCCTTCGTCTGGGACTCCGTCGAAGTCTCCTCCCAGGTCTTCAGTCCATCCTATCCGGGATCGAGAGACCTCCACGAATGCGCCCGCACCCTGACCGTCCTCGGCAAAGTGCACGTCCTCGACAGCAACGATCTCGTCGGCATGCAGGTCGTGGACCCTGAGGTCCTCCAGGCCGTCGATAGCGATGGCAACGACGTGCCATGGAGCCCTCTCCCATTTGGTCCCTACGCGCGGTATCAGCCACTCAGGTATGAATATCCCATCCCCCGCGATCCATCGGAGACGCCACAGCCGGTCCTGCAACCCTACGATGTCTCCATCTCACTCTGTCTCGATCCCGCTCGAGCATTGCCGCCGGCGCTCTCCCTCCTTCAATGGTCTGTCCAGGCCGTGTATGCGGAAGAGGTCATCGAGGTGGATGTTCCCTTCGCCGCTGCGGATACCTGGCTGGAAGTCGCGCCTGGCCTCCAGATCAGGGTCGCCAGGGCGACCCTCGAGTGCTGTAAGTACACCTACGTAACCGAGGTGAAGCATCCTGATGGGATAGTACGAGCCTTCGATGATCTCCTTTCTCCCGCCGAACCGATCGCCGAGTACCTGGTCCTCCGCACCCGTCTGCTGGATCCCGACGGCAATCCCCTCCGAGCCACGCAGGACGACCGCGTCAGCCCCGCCGTCAGTTCCCGGTTCGTCGAGAGCACCTCCTGGAACACCGCCAGATGTGTTGGCTCGCTCCTTGCGTTCGTGACCGAAGCCGAAGTCGCGAACATACGTCACGTGATCGTCGTCCGCCCCCGCGAGGTCCAGATTCCCTTCACCTCGACCGACCTGCCCTGTCCGAACCGCTAACGGATGGCAGCGGCAAGCAAAGCTCGCCGATGGATCTCAACGCATGCGTCGACGCCTCCATCCCCAACGGCGCCGACCGAGCCCATGTCACCACGTCACGGCATCAGGTGCGACTCGCGATCCTCCGGCGCATAGTCGGCAACCAGACAAAGGCATAGATAGAACGCCACGAGAATCCCCACCACCCCGACCGCCACCAGCCAGTGACAAAAACAGGCGTAGACCAGAGCCGCTCCGACCAACAGAGCCACCAGCCCGAAAACCGCCTTCAGGGGACCGCCGGTACGAACGTGACGTCCCGACTCGCCGCACGCCACAGACTCTCCCGCCCCCGAAACCGCCACGTCCCATCCGTGCACACCCCCGACGTCGCCCGTTCCGCTCTGTTCTTCGACAAGGGACTCTGTCATCACCACTCTCCAGGGTCCCTGGAACCAAGACAATCCATCGGAATTGCGATGCAATGACCCTCACCCGTCAATACACGGACTCCGACCGCCAGATGCCTCTTCCCAGGTGCTCTTCCGTTCCGCCTCCGTGTGCCCTTCGGATGCCGTCCTCCATGCACCAAGAGTATAGCCCATCCCCCGCCGCCTGTCAAGTCTGAATCCAGAATGGGACCACCCGTGGGTGCGACCGGCAAATGGTGGCGGATTCGCGCTGCGTCTTCCGATCGCCACGCTGGGAATTGATCTACCCTCGGTTTGTCACCCCGACCGAAGCTCTCCCCATTCTGTCATCCCGAGCGGAGCGAAGCGCAGCCGAGGGATCTGCCCGCGAAAAAGTCCGTCTTCCTGCCCGTGTCTGGACCCATGGCTCGGTTGACCCGATGGCGCACGCATACCGCATATGCCCCGCAGTATACGTCAGATGATCAGAGATTAGATACCAGATACGACTAAAGCCGCGATCAGCCCTTCTTCTTCCCGAACAGCGACTTCTTCTCTTTCTTCGCCTTCTCCGCCTTCGGAGCCTTTTCCTTCTTCACCTTGGCCTTCTTCTCTTTCGGCGCTTTCTCCTTCTTGCCCTTCTTCGCCTTCGGAGCCCGTGTCGTCCTCGGCTTCTTCTCCCCGCCCACCACGAACGAAGCCCCCGCCACCAGCACCGCCACCACCGCCGCGCCGCCCACCAGGTACCACACCATCCCCTGGATCGATTCCAGAATCGACGGCATCACCCCCTTCTGCGCCGCCACCACCACCACCGCCGCATACAGCAGCGCCAGCAGCGGCAGAAACAGCAGCATCCCCAGCATGTTGCTCTGCGCGTCCGGCGCCACGTCCGCAAACGCCGGCGCGATCGTCGGCGCCGCCACCATCGGCTCTGGCGCCGCCAGATCCTCCGCACCCACGTGCTCCGCCTCCGCCGTCATGTCCTCGACCATGTCCCCTTCACCCGCCGGGGCCGCCGCTTCGTCGCCCTCCGCCGTGTAAATCTCATCCAGAATCCCGCCCAGGCTCGTGTCGTCCGCCTGCAGCGAAAGGTCCAACAGCCCCGACCCGCTCCCGAAACTGTCCAGGTTCACGTCGTCTTCGATCTCCTCCAGCGACGCCTCCGTGCTCGTCCCCGCCGGACCCACCGTCTCCGCCAGCGAATCGTCCGTCACGTCGTAGTCCGCGTCCGAGGCCCCCAGCACGTCCACGCCCTGGCCCGTCAACGCCGTGTCCATGTCCGTAATGTCGCTTTCCGTATCCAGAATACCCGACTCCGGCGCCAGCGCAATCTCCGACGCCTCGTCGCTCGACAACACCGCCGACGCGTCCTCCTCGTCCGCCAGCCCGATCTTGAAGTCCTCTTCGCTGGTCTCTTCCATCGTCTCTTCGGTCGTCTCTTCCTCGGTGAAATCCTCCGACAGATCCAGTTCGCTCGTCGCCTCTGCCTCCGGCGCCAGCTCCAGATCCGCCGTCCCGTCCATCGCTGCCGGCTCTTCCTCCAGCCCGAAATCCGCCTCCGCCTCTACCGACTCATCCACCGGCTCCTCGCCCACCGGTTCCAGCCCCAGCAGCTCCTGCGTACTGGCCCCCCCCTCCTCAGGCTCCAATCCCAGATCGATGTCCATCTCCGGATTCTCCTCCAGCAGCGCATTGACCTCCTCGATCTTGAACAGGAGGTTCGAGCCGTCGCGGAACTCTCGGAGCTTGCCGTCCTCGGCCAGTTGCTTGACCTCATCCTCGGTTTTTCCGAGCTTCTCGGCCGTTTCTTTCAGCGAGTAGAACATACCAGCCATAATCACCATTCTCCATCAAGCTGCACGCTGCGGCGTACGGGGAATCCCCGAAATGACCTTTCCTAACTTGCTTATTTTACCGTCCAGACACGAGTTATGCAAATCTTTTTTTCCCGCCCCGCACCCGCACCCCCTCCCCCTCACTTTTCTCGGACCTCCCCGCCCAAGCATCAATAATCAATCATCAATATTCAATAATCAATCCCTCCCCCGCCGCCTCGTAGGGGCGAGGCATGCCTCGCCCTTCCCCCGACGCGCCCCAGCCGCGTAGCCCCGTAGGGTGTGCACCGCACACCAACCCCCTGGACGTCGATGCCGCCATGCCATCAAGGCCCCCAAGCCCCTGCCGTTCGTAGTGTCCCGGCGCGCCGGGATACCGCTCGTACTGCCCCCCTCAGGCCCTGTTCTCCCCCGTCCCTCGCCCTCAATCCCAAATCGTAAATCATAAATCGTAAATCCCAAATCCCCCGCCCCCGAACCCCCCGGATTTTTTCCCTCCCCCACCCCGAAATCACCCATCATCAATCATCAATAATCAGTCCGCACCCGCACCCCTCAATCCCAAATCGTAAATCGCAAATCATAAATCCCAATCCCCAAATCCCCCCCGCCTTGTCATCCTGAGCGCCAGCGAAGAGCCTGTCCTGAGCCCGCCGAAGGAACCTCCGCCCAGAACAAGACGGCCCCCCCTCGCCCCTCCCGTAGGGGCGAGGCATGCCTCGCCCTCCTTTCTCGTTGCCGCATTGCCTGCCCTTTCATATACTATCGGCAATCCAGATCCCTGGAGGTGGATGGCGCCATGCCATCGGGGCCCGCAAGGGCCTTTTCCCTGCGCCTACGTGAACGTCTCGCCCCAGACACGCCCGAATTGCAGCGCGCCTGCCCCCCGTTCTCCAGCGATTCCCGAGCTTGCGTCCCGCGACAGTTCTGGTAAAATGACCGAACCGACGGACAACGAAAGGGCGGGCCGCGATATGACGTCTGACATTCGAACGAATTCGAAGGCAACGGTCGAGACTACGAGGCGTTTGAAAACGGAGGTGAGATGGGAGACTCAAAGAAGGACCGCCTTGGTACTGTATCCATCATCGTAGGTTACGCAATGAGTCGGCTCGATGAACGGTATCTTGCAGCGCAAGGAGTGAAGACGTGGAGGACGGCATTCTCTCGTGCGGCGGAAATCCTAGAAGTGCCCCCGGCAAGCCTCAAAAACTTGCGTGACGAATTCGACCCCTTTCATGACAACCCACGAAGAGGATGGCGACATCGACCGATGCGCCCAAACAGGCAACGGGTCATGGGGGATCTTTCCGAACTGAGTGATGATGCATTGGTGGAGTGCGTGAACCGCATTCTTGGAAGAGATGAAAAGGCAACAGATGAGTTGTTCGATTCGCTTGTCGGAGTTCGTGCGCCTGCACACAACGTGGCGGAACGTTTGTTCACCGGCCGGCGAGCCGAGAATCTCTTCCTGGAGAATTGCGAATCATGGATTGGCGTCTTGCGCCCCAACGTGGTTGACCGGCGCGATTCTGCCCTCGGGTTTGATTTTGGCATAGCCGGAATACCACAAAGGGCGATCGAGGTCAAGGGTCTGAAGGGGCTGTCTGGTGCGATTCAGTTCACGGATCGCGAATGGTCCGAGGCGAAGGTGCGTCGCAATGAGTATTGGCTTGTTGTGGTGGGCAATGTTACTGCCACGCCGGTCTTCAAGCTATGGAAAGACCCGCAACGTGTGCTAGCTGCTCAGTGCCGGTACCAGCGAAGCGTCGCCGCGGTCTGGACTTCACGGGTTGCGTTGGAGACGCAATAGTCTCCCAGAGGGAGTATGGCAATGCTCACATTGTGCGAAGACTGGGGAATTGTGACGGCAGGAGCGGTCGCCAGCAACCTGTTAGCTCAGATTGACGATGCTAACTCGCGAGATGAGGATGAAGGGGCCGTATGCTTGATCGGAGCTTCACTCGACCTGCTCATAGACACATGGCCACGAGGGGACAGAGGGACGCTTGAGATTGAAACCATCTCAGATGTAACGTTTCGCATATCCGCCCTGTATTATGTCTACCTTCGCCCAGACGACGACAAGGCACTTGGTGAATGTTTGGATCTTGCTCAGCGCGCTACGGTGACAGCGATTGTCCCTCGTCGCGAAGAGAGCCTTAAACGCCGGATTCTTGAGGGCGTCCTTGGCGATCGCGCACCGAACATATGGTCCTTTGACGCCTTCATTAGCTGGCGAATAACCTCCGCTGCCATCGACCAAAGATGGGAATATGAGCGTGCCCTGCTCGAACTGATGACCAGGTACAATCGCCGTGTTGTTGCTATCGGACGACGTGACTTGATGGTTGATGGCGTGTCTTCCGACCGTTGATCGAACACGTACTGCCTTAGGGGCAGCACCACTCGCCCAGCAGTGCGCCGGTCACGTCGAAGGACACCACCGTGGAGTTGTTCGTACGTCGGCTGGTCCATTCGCTCGGATAGTGGTATCGTCTCCACGTCCGTTCCCTTCCCGGCACGCCCGATCTTGTGTTTCCCCGCCTGCGCAAGGTCATTAACGTCAATGGCTGCTTTTGGCATATGCATGGCTGCGCTCGCTGTCGAGTGCCTTCGTCCCGGCGCGATTACTGGATTGCCAAGATGGAGCGCAATGCGGCCAGAGACAAGCAAACGGAGCGGCAGTTGCGACGAGACGGTTGGGGCGTCATGGTCATCTGGGAATGCCAGATTCGCCCTTCTCGCAAAGATCAGCTTCGCAAGAGGATTGCTGCTTTCTTGGGCCAGCCCGCGCAGCGAACCGCCAAGCAGAAAAAGTGACCTTGGCTCTCGCGAAGGCTAAGGCTCTCAAGGCTCTCCGAGGGGCTCTCCGAGGGACAGCCACCTATCTTCAAGAGCAACCCGCCCTATGCGCTCCCCTTAGCGAAACGACCATGCCCGCTTCGACGACCGACCCCGAGTCGTCGCCCTGCACGACGATGATCCGCCGTCTGCCCACCCCGACCCTCTCCGCCTGCGGTCGCGTGGCCCCCAGATCGTACATAGGCCCGAAGCCCAAGATCCGCCTTGTTGCCTGAGCCCCGCGTTTGATATAATGCGCCCATGACAACCAAAGAAATCGCACTCAAAACGATCGAACAGCTCCCCGAGACCGCCTCGTGGGAGGATATCCAGGAACGCATCAACTTCATCGTTGGCGTCCGCAAGGGCCTTCGCGAACTGGACGAGGGCCAGGGCATCCCCCATGACCAGGTCCGCCAGGACTTCGCCGCATGGCTTTCCGACTGACGTGGGCGCCTTCGGCCCGTCTGGACCTCAAGGAGTTGGCCGCCTACATTGCGGAGTCCCGCCCGGCTGCCGCCGCTCGCTTCGTAAGGCACGTCTTCCGTGCCGTCGAACACCTCGCCGATTTCCCTGAATCAGGACGCACCGTCCCCGAGTTCAACGATCCGGCCATCCGCGAAGTCATCCGCCGACCCTGTAGAATCGTGTACCGCGTAAAGGCCGAGGAACGAACCCTCGAGATCGCAAGAATCTGGCACGCCGCGAGGGGTATCCCAGAACTTTGACGGGGAGACCAGACCGTTGGGAGCCGCGGAGGGACAGCCACCTATCTTGATGACCAGCCCGCCCTGTGCATTCCCCTCAACCGCTCACCACAAGAGCATCTGCCCTAAGCCGGATCTGCGCCCGCTGATCCTGTCGCCCTCGCCGGGACGGCCCGTCGCAGTCTCTTTGATCCCCACCATCTTCGCCGCCCCTGCGCTCCCGCCCCACATCGCCATCCCCATCCCCCCCCCGCCTCCACGCATTCACGCATTTACGCCCCCCCACGTCCTTCCCGAGATACGAGATACAAGATACGAGATACGAATCGCCCCCCCAAGGGGTCGATTAATCCTTCTCCCACGCCCCCAGCTCCGGCCGCCCCTCGCGCCGCCTCCCCCGAATATCCTCCGTCACCTCCGCCAGCGGCACCCCCGCCTCGAACGCCCCCGTCGCCGCGTTCGTTAGTGCCAGATCGCCGCTCGCCGGATCGACGAAATACCCGTCGAGCCTCCCCGCCAGATTGTGATGCACCTCCGCCTCGCCCCCTTCGAGCCGAATCTCGCCGTGCACGAGATTGTTGACAATCTCCGTCCGCACCGTCCCCGTCCCCACGCGAATCCCGCGCGACCAGTTTTGCTCGGGTCGCCAGATCGAATTATGAAACACCCGAATCCCCTCCGCATACCACAGCTCGATCCCGCAGTCCGGCCCGCCCGATATGAAGTTGTTCCGAATGATCGAGTCCGCCACATACGCCGGCGCCTCCCCCGCCACGTTCGCCGTCGACCGCCCCGGATTCCCGAACGCAATCCCCCGATCGCACCCCACCATCCGATTCCGCTCCACCGTCACCCCCCGCGACCGAACCCAGATGAAAATCGCCGCCCGCCCGCCTCCGTTCCGCCCTTGGATATTGCGAAACACGTTGTCGCTGAACGTCCAGTCCTCCAGCGCCATCATATCGATCGCGGAAATGTAATCGCCCCCGAACAGCCAGTCCGCAGGTGGCACCTTCGTATTCTCGAAATCGCAGTGCCGCACCGACCCCCGCACCGCCCGCACCTCGGGGTCCTGCCCCGCCGACCCCTTGATCGCCCGCACCCCGATATCCCGAAACCGGCACCGCAGAATGTGTACGTTTCGCGGCCCGTTCTCCGCCTCCACCTTGATCCCGTACGACCGGCAGTCCGCAAACGTCAGATCGGAGATCGTCACCCCGTCGCAGTGCCCGATCCGCAGGATATCGTCGTGAAGATCGCCGCTGTCCCAGCCCCGCCCCGTCAGCACCACCCGCTCCGCCTCCCCGCTCGCGCTGCGGATCGTCACGTCCTTCTTCTCCCGTAAAATAATCGGACCCGCCAACCGATACCGCCCGTCCGCAATCAGAATCGTCCCCCCGACCCCCACCTCCTCGACCGCCCCCAGCAATTCCTCCACACTCCCCACCCGAACCACCTCCCCCTTCGCGCCGCCCCGACTGTCCTCCGAACGCAACCCCTCCCCACCCGCACTATCGCTCGCGCCCGCACCAACAGAATCCCCAACTCCGCCGTCGAGGCTCACGCCCTTCCTGTCGCCCAAACTCCCGGGACCCGCCACGCGGCCGTCCCCGTCCCCCACCAGCATCGTGTCGCCCCAGCCCAGCCCGTCGACCGCCCAACCCCGCTCCCTCACCCTCCCTCGCCAAACCACACGCCCCCCGACCCCGGCCACAATGCGCGCACCGCCGCCGACCGTGCCGACGCTGGCGTCCCTTTCGTCGTTCAACAGTACCGCCCGTCTCGCACGATAGCCACCCGCCGCCGACGCGACAGCACCGCCCACGCACCCCCCGTCGACTCCTGGAGCCGACGCCTCCCCCCGCGCCCCGCGAGCGCCCTGGCCCCCGCCGCCAACGGAGGCCCCCCACCTGCTCCCCGCCCTGCCGGCAGCAACGTCGTCCTCCTCGCTCACACCGACCCGACGCGACGCCCGCTCGCCCTCCTCACCCCGCGCCATCGCGCCCCGCGACCCGAACCCCCTCACCCCCTGGACCGCCTCCCCATCCGCCGCCCCCCCACCCCCCCCCCNNCCTCCCCATCCGCCGCCGCCAAACCCGCCCCCGCACCGACAGAATCCGCTGCCCCGCCCCCATCGGAATCCATCCATCTGCCGCCGGCGCCTGCCGCCCCCGACTCGCCGCCCCTGCCGACAGCAGCTTCCTTCTCGCCGACCAATAGAACCGCCTGTGACATACCATAGTGCCCATCCGCCGACACCGTCGCGCCTCCCACATCGTCCCCCTCCGCCACCATCGCGCCCACCGCCAACCGCTTGCCCTTAATGGCGCCGGAATCTGCAAACGTGCCGGCAACCGTGCCGAAGGTAGTCCCCGCGCTCTCGCCCGACCTGCCGCGTCCCGCCACCCCATACTCGTCCCCCGCCGCCTCGACCGCGCCGCCCCGATTGCCTCCCCAGAGCAACGTCTTTCCCCTCCCCCCGCGCGTGCAGGCGATGCCCACCGATATGCCCGCCCCACCCGCAATCCCGACCTGCGCAGCAAGCAGAAACAACGCGACCACAAGGACACCCATCTTTGGCTTGGCCATACGATCACCTCCCAATTCGGACTACGCAACGCCTGCCCCCACCGGGCCGCCCGACCGCAGCCGACCTTCATTCGCTCCCCTCCGCGACCCAGCCCCGGCCCCCGCCCCCCCCCCACCCCCCCCCCCCCCCCCCCCGCCCCCCCCCCCCCCCCCCCCCCCCC
>NPIE01001329.1_pt2 | contig 71460 bp, 68 predicted proteins | sample 8637661 | NCBI WGS metagenome assembly NPIE01 (sample SAMN07420842, study PRJNA396082) | bioreactor metagenome | isolation source: sample BA12 brine-fed electro-methanogenic bioreactor BA | place: Japan: Kochi | collected 2016-12-09 | reverse complement strand
TTAGTAGTAACCACCACAAACATATGTGAGGTATTCTGTATAGGTACCAGAGGGAGCTGATGCTCCTGCTCTTGCACCATAATAAACACTTGCACTTTGGGCGGGGGAGGTCTCATCAGCTTTGTAAAGGATTAATCTAGCACCAGCACTCGTTGCTCCTAAAGAGCCATACACACCAGGAGTTCCTGTTAGGAAATCTGTTGTTACCGTGGCTCCAGTGGGTTGAGTTAAGCTAATTCCAAACCCTTCAGAACCACCTGCACTAATATTTACTGTACCTGTACCTGTTCCTGATTGGATGAGATATGCACCACTATATAATCCTGCATTAGTCCCATTTCCTTTACCATATGCCGCCCAGTAATAACCACTGTTTGTTGAACTTGTACTTATTTGGTCGCTGGATAGTACTTCGACAAGTCCACCACCAGGGTACAGTGTTCCTAAGGAAACAGTTACGGGGTCAAGTCCACATGTAACCGTAGGAGCGGCTGCGACCGTGGCAGTCACTTCTACAGTATCATCTGCTAGGAGGTATATACCAAAAGCTTTTGAATCTAAATTATTATTATCTGAAACCTGTACAGCGATAGTTCTCGAACCAGAAGTGGATGATGTTCCTAAAATTCCAGTATTATTTGCTAACTTTACTCCATATGTTGCAGTATTCACTAGATCTCCCACACCAGTTATGGATATTGTATCTACAGTTGTTGTTCCATTTCCTTGCGAACAGGTTGCAATAAGAGTCCCAGGGAGAGCTGCAGTAATATCATGTCCACCAGTTACATCTGGAGCTGCACTTGTAACTCCAGTTACAGTTAGAGATCCTGCTGTTCTACACCATTTGGCATTGTCAGCCATCGGAAAGAAAATATCTACTCTTGTACTTTCAGCTAAATAAAAAGGTTGACTAGGTTTGAAGGCAAGGATCATTTCAACTTCTTGTCCTGTAGCTCCAGTTAAATTTGTTTGTATTCTGCTAAGAAAAAGATATGTTTCTGCGAGGGAACCCGCTTGTGATCTAAAAACAGGAGAGAGTACAAAGAAGAATAGTGCTGTAGTAAATATAGTAACTAGAATGGGAATCGCCTTGTTATGTTTTCTCATAATAATGGGGCAGCAAACTCTTAATTTATTTCTAATCTAGTTAAAAGATATATCAATCTGTGAGATGTGTCAAGAGATTTTATATTAAGTTTCAAGGTTATTAATCTGTATAAAAGTTTTAATATCTTGGGACTGAAACAAAAGTTATAAATTCAGAGTAGTCTGTGGCAGAAGTTCTACCCTCTGCAGCTCTTGCCTTAAGATATAATCCCATTCTCCCAGCATTAATGGGACCACTTGCATCATAAATTTTTCTAGCATCTGTTAGAACCGCACCAACAACATTGCCAGAACCTGAGTAATTTGTAGTTGCTGTTATAGTTCCTAGATAAGTTGAAGAATCATAATTTATATAATAATTTTGAAGTCCAAAACCTTCTGCGAGGGCTCCGTCCAGATCTAGGTTGCTAGATGTTATAGTTTCTGTTGTAGTGGAACTATATAGACCACCATTTTCACCCTCATTTATAATCGCAACTCCACCTTCTGCATTGGTTAATAAATCAAACCAAACTAAATTAGGTGCTGTTACTGCTCCTGCTCCTGGAATGAGTCGAGCATCTCCACTGAACGATACTGAATAAGGAGGGGAGCTTTCTACTGTGTAGCCAGAGCTGGTAGCTATATCTATGTCAAATTCTACAAAACCCATACTTGTAGTTGCAGAAGCTATTGCACTGTAGTCGGATTGTGTAAAGTCCCCATGCAAGGCAGATATTCTAATGTAGTACTGAGTATTAGCATCTAACCCTTTTATGTTAAAGACTTCAGTTTCCCAATATTCTTTTGTTCTAAAATCATTAATATCACAATTAGATAGGGAAGTGGGTATAAAAGTTGAACCGCTGATACATCTTACATCCGAAACAAAATTGTCTTCAGAAATTTGAACGGTATAAAGTGTGTCTCTTGGGTTAGTGTATTCTTCTATTTCAAATCTTGCCTTATTGTAACAACCAGTAGAACCACATAGGGCGACCATTCCTCCGCTAAGGAGTTCTGTAGGTCCTGAAGTGCAGTTTGTTGTACCATTAGTTGTAGTTTCAAAGCATTTTAAAGTTGGTTGTGCTGCCATGAATGCTTCTGAAGGTCCTTGATTTATTCTATAACTTGCAGAGTAATTCCTAGGATCTGCAGATATTTGTCCTGTGTTTGAAATAAGGCTGTAATTTGTAGATTCAAAGATTCCACCAAGTCCGGAGGTAGTAACTCCAGTTAGTTTATAATTTGTGGAATCTGCTTCATAACCTAAGGTTGTCATGGGGGAGAATAATGTGAATAGGCACAATGAGATGAATAAACATAACAAGAGGGAGAAAGGATAGGATATTTTTTTAATGGCAGATTTCATAGGTAAATCATATTGTAAAATACCTTAGTTAGTCAAATTTTGATATAATTCTAAAGTCTTTGGAGAGGTGCCAGAGTGGTCGAATGGGACGGTCTTGAAAACCGTTGTACGGGTCAAACTGTACCGTGGGTTCGAATCCCACCCTCTCCGTCCCGCTAACCTATAAAAAAACAGGTTGAGTGTGGGAAAACTCTTGGGATAACAGATAAAGATATAAATTTAGCAAAGGAGATAGAGAAGATAACTCTCTAGATAGATTTCTTCTCCCATTTGGAATAAAATACTCACAGAATAATGACTAAAGAAGAAAAGAAAAATATCCAGAATAAATATAAACCACAAGATAGGGACGGGGGATTTCCCGCAGATATGCCTTATTGGAAAAGAAGATTCTTTGAAATTCTTCCAGGATTATTTGTATGGCTACTATTATTACTCCCAGTAATATTTGCTCTTTTGAGATGGGATGTGGCTATGGTTGTATATATGTCATTCTTAGTTACATATTGGCTCTTCAGAACTATAAAGTTCATTTTAGGCCTGTATATTGGAGTCAAAAGAATGGAAGAGGAGAAAGCAATAGACTGGGTTGGGAAAATAAAAGAGTTAGACTCTCCAGTGTTTAAGAATTTAAGATACATATATCTTTGTCCTGTTTATGCTGAAACTTTAGAAATTCTAGAACCCTCTTTTGAGGCTTGGGCAGATAGTGATATTGGTGCCCAGAGGATAGATGTAGTTATGGCAATGGAGGAAGAGAAGAAGGATCTTCAGATTGAAAACTTTAAGAAACTTAAGAAGAAATATGGAAATAGATTTGGGAGTATGAGGTACTATATTCATCCCGCAGGAATACCCGGAGAAGTCGCGGGAGTAAAGGGGGCTAATATTAACTGGGCCGCAAGGCATCTGATAGAAGACTTAAGAGAAGAGGGTAAAGACCCTTCTAACTATTTACTAATAACCTGCGATTCTGATCTTAGACCACATCCTAAGTATCTCTCTGCAGTTACTTATAAATACCTTACAGTAGAGGATCCTAAGCATACTTTCTTTGCTTCTGCAGTTCACTCGTTCAACAATAATATTTGGGATGTCCCCCCTATGATTAGGACTCAATCTAACATGTTGACCACAGTTGTTTTGCATCTGTGGGTCTTTGATAAATCCATGAAGATTCCTTTCTCCAATGATAGGGTGTATACAAAAGATACATTCTCCTCTTACATAGTTAACTTTGCAACTCTAGAAGAAATAGAGTTTTGGGATCCGGAGATACCTAATGATGATACCGCCTTTTACTGGAATTCTATTCTCAGGAGTAAGGGTACATTTAAAAGCCAAGAGGTATATGTCCCAACATATAATGATGCTGTAGAGAATGAAACCTTTATTAAATCCCATATTTCCTTCTACAAACAGCAATATAGATGGGGGTGGGGGATTATTACATTTCCAATATCTCTTGCTGTAATGTCAACAGACAGAAAGAATTTTCCCAATCGCAAGAAGCTGGTTATGATGAAAATGATGTTTGACTACCTATGGGTATTAACAATTGTCTTCGTTCTTACATTTGGACTCTACATTACTGGTTGGCTAAATCCTGCATACCAATATAGTGTCTTTGCTTTTAATCTTCCTCGGATTCTAAGTTATGTATTTACTCTTGTAGTCTTGTCTAATATACCTCTCGTTCTGTTGCGAAGAAAGATTACTCCTGTTCCTAAAGATTGGAAGTGGTGGAGACACATATTAGATTTTCTAGAAACGGGCTTAATTGCTGTTAATATGTTAACTTTTGCCTTCATCCCATACATCCAAGCCCTTACAGAGATGATGTTGGGTCGGACTAGGTTTAAGAGAAACTTCTATGTTACAGAAAAAGTAAGGATACAGAATCAAAAGGAAGAGGCCAGTTAATCCGCATTTCATTTTCAAGAAGTAAACTTATCCTGTTAAATTAAAAAGCTATTTATATGCTTCTTCTCTTCTTTATATTTTTACTCCTAACTTCTCCTGTTAGTGCAGATGGTTTTGACCAGATATACAACAGTAGTTTTAACAGGTATAAGCAGACAACAGGTTTAAGTTATTCATACCTTCCGGTATCTAAGAGTTCTTCTGTGCCAGGGATTTCCTACGACACATCACTTGTAGAGGGGGTTAAAACAGGGGATGTCTGGGGTAATTATACATTGGAGTATTTGACGGAAAATGAATATTGGCAAAGAAAAAGGAAGCTTTTGTCTGAAGTTAGTGGACCTCCGGGGACACAGATAGATCTTCTTTATTACTATCTAAATAATACAGGTCATAACATAGAGGTAAATAAAGTTCTTTTACCATTTAGTAGGGGAGATTCTTCATTAGGTAATTGGATGAATGTAGTTATGGGTACCACAGGAGTCTCCTACAGAGATATTTCTATTTCTTGGGAACAACTGGTTCTGTCTAGGAAAGGCCTTATGAAGGAGTATGTAGGTCCAGGGCGAATAGCCAATGGAGTAGGGGGTTCTTTCATAATTGACAGTTTTGTTATAAAGGATCCTATTAATATAGAAAAGATTGAAATGTTAGTCGAAGGACAAGAGATTAAGGGGAAAATTATCTTAAGAAATTTTAAAAATGTGGATTTAGAAGATATTGGGATTTCTCACGGGAGTTTCAGTTCCACCTACACAATTCCGGCAATGGAAACGGTAGAGGTAGAATATTCACTTGATGGTGATGATTGGGAAGACATCTTAACAATATCCAACCCTAATTCTCCGAGGGAGTGTATCTTGTATGGAAATGCTCTCTCGGATTGGATTACAACTGACGCAATTACAGCACTGGCTTTTCGTGAGGATGGGGGCTGGGTCAATGGTTCCTATCTTAAGCCTGAAGGGGAGGATTTTTGTATTACCCAGATTCCTTATTCTGTAAACATTCCTCTTAGAAAACCTAAGCTTAAGGAGGAGGAAGAAGTTTTAAACGATGAATCTGTTATTCCAATAGATTCTCCGGATTCTAATTCAAACGATCTTGACCAAGAAGATCTTGGTGAACAAGGAGAAGTTCTGGGTATTCAGGTAAATCCTGACAACGATTCTATCAATGAGGATGATTCTGTTATAAATAATATTAAAAATAATAATTTTGTATTACCTAAAACAGCCGTGGTAATATATTAGAATGAAAATAGAAATAGAAATACCGGAGTATGTACAGAAGGTAGGAAGAGTTCTTACAAAAGAAGGTTATGAGGCATATATTGTCGGTGGTGCACTAAGAGATATTGTTTTAGGTAAAACTCCACATGATTACGATTTGGCAACCAATGCTTTGCCAGACGAAATGTTGAACATGTTTCCTAAGGCAGTCTCTACAGGTGCTAAATTTGGAACTGTCATAGCTTTAATCCAAGATAAACATGGGGAGACGCATGAAGTAGAAGTTACAACCTTTAGAAGTGAATCTGACTATGTAGATGGAAGATGGCCTAGTAATGTTAATTTTGTAGATGATATTGACAAAGACTTGGGCAGAAGAGATTTCACTTTCAATGCTATGGCCTTGGATCTTTCCCAGCTTGAATTAGATGGAAGAGAGGAGTCCTTCCAAGTAGAGATATATGATCCTTATGGTGGAGTAAAGGATATAGAGAAGAAAGTTGTAAGGGCAGTTGGAACCCCTTTGGAAAGATTCAAAGAAGATGGCTTGCGTGCATTTAAGGCTTGTAGAATGGCAGCTCAATTAGGTTTTGACATTGAAGAAGAAACATTTGAAGCTATAAAGGAATCTGTCCCTGTGGCTGCACAAGTTTCTATGGAGAGAATAAGGGATGAATTTATGAAAATGATTATTAATTCTCCTAAACCTTCCATAGGGATAGAGTTAATGAGAAAATCTGGCTTACTTAGTCTCTTTATGCCCGAATTGCTAGAAGGTGTTGGTGTAGAGCAGAAACTCTTCCATGCCCACGATGTATATAAACATGCTCTTAAAACCTGTGATGTTGCTCACGACAGCGTAAAGTTAGCAGCTCTTTTACATGACATTGCTAAACCAAGGACAGATATGGGGAATGGTCATTTTTATGGTCATGACAAAATGGGTGCAGATATGGCTGAGGAGATAATGAAAAGGATGAAATTTCCTCAATCTGAAATCAATAGAGTAAAAATCTTAATAGAGAACCATATGTTTTATTATCCTCATGTTCAGGAAGATATGACAGATGAGGAGAAAGAAAATATTGAAAAGCACGAATGGACAGATACTGCAGTAAGAAGATTCATTCAGAGAGTGGGGGAAGAGAATGTAGATGACCTATTTAAACTTAGATTAGCAGATGCACAAGCTAACCCTGCCACTGCCTTCAAACCGGAGGAAATAACAATTTTACAAAGAAGAATATCTGAAGTTAGGAAACAGGATATGGCTCTTAAAGTAACAGACCTAAAGGTTACCGGAGAGGATTTAATGAACATAGGTATAGGGAAAGGACCTGAAATGGGTATAATACTAAATGAACTCTTGGATATGGTGGTAGAAGATCCTACTTTAAATAGGAAGGATATTCTTCTTGAAAAAGCCAGAGAGCTAAACAAGAAAAATTAATATACTTGTCATTGCTTACCTTAATCCTTTATTATATATAGAATTACATATATAGATTATTTTAAAATACTGCCTAATGAAAATACAATTTCTAGGAGCTGCTAAAACTGTTACGGGATCTTGTTTCTACATAGAGACTAGCAATCTTAAATTTCTAGTAGAATGTGGGGCATTCCAAGGACCCAGTGAAATAGAGGAAAGAAATTATGAACCATTTCCCTTTAATCCTGCAGATATAGACTTTGTATTCCTTACTCACGCACACTTTGACCACAGCGGAAGATTACCTCTTCTTGTCAAACAGGGCTTTAGGGGAAGAATAGTAAGTACTCAGCCCACTAGAGATTTAACAAGAATAATCCTTTTAGATTCAGCAAGCCTACAGAAAGAAGAATATGAAAGATGGTTAGCTAGACCCAAGAACCAGCAAAATTCAGAAGACGAACAATTTAAGAAGCCTTTGTATACAGAAGAGGATGTAGAAGAGACAATGAGATTTTTCGAGGTTTATCCATACGGTAATTCTGTAAACATTACAAAAGACTGTGAATTTCGTATGAGAGATGCTGGACACATACTTGGTTCTGCAATATTTGAATTTTGGTTAGAAAATGAAGCAGAGAGGAAAAGAAAACTTGTTTTCTCTGGAGATTTAGGTCAACCTGGGGCCAGAATTGTTAAAGACCCTGACCTAATTAGAGAGGCAGATTATGTTATATGTGAGTCTACATATGGTAATAGGTTGCATAAAAACAGAGATGAGACGGTCTTGGAGTTCCTATCTGCTATCCAAAGTGCACAGAAAGAGGGAGGAAATATATTAATTCCATCATTTGCAATAGAGAGAACACAAGAGATTCTTTACGAGTTAAACCTGTTTGTAGAAAACAAGATAATTCCCAGTATTCCAATATATTTAGATAGCCCAATGGCTTCTAAAGCGACTGAGGTTTTCAGACAATATCCCAACTTCTATGATGAAGATGCAAAGAGGCTTCTTAAAAAGGGAGATGACCCCTTTGACTTCCCAGGGTTTGTTAAGACAGAATCGGTGGAGGAATCTAAGCGATTAGCTGCTAAAAAGGGTATAGCAATAATTGCTGGTAGTGGTATGTGTACAGGAGGAAGAATCTTACATCATCTTAAGAACAATATAGAGGATCCTACAACACATATCGTTATTGTAGGCTACCAAGTTAGGGGAACTTTGGGAAGAAGAATTGTAGAGAAAGAGAAAACTCTTAGAATTCTGGGAAAAGAATACCAGAACAATGCTAAACTCTTTACCTTAGGTGGCTTCTCTGGACATGGAGACCAAAGGGATTTGAGATATTGGTTAAGAAGTTTTGGTCATACTCCGAGGAAAATCTTTTTAGTTCATGGTGACGAAGACATTATTTATACTTTTAGAAACAATCTTCAAAATGAGGTGAACATAAATACAGAGATATATGTCCCAGATCATAGAGAAGAAGTCAAATTGCATTAGTTGATATTTTGTGAACATAGAAAATGGATAAATATCCAGAGATAGAGAAAATTTATAAAGATATAAAAGATTTGAACATTCAGGGTGCGACCAATATAGCCATAGCAACTTTCGAAGGCATGAAATTATATGCAGATATAAGTGTTGTCCAGGACAAGGAAATATTTTACAAAGAGTTCTTTGAAGTAGCAGATAGACTTGCTCATGCAAGAGTTAATGAGCCATTAGCAACAAATGGTGTTAACTATGTGAAATATTTCTTTAATAAAAAGTTTACTGTTTTACCAGAGTTAGCTACTATGAAACGTGAATTAGTATCCCTGACAGATGACTTCTTGGACATTATCGGACAATCAAAGAAGGATTTAATAGAAAAAAATTGGAGATTCTTCTCAAACTACAATAAGATTTTTACTCACTGTCACTCTTCCACAGCTGTATCATTAATTAAAACAATTAAGCAAAAGAAAGGAAACTTTGAGGTGGTTTGTACAGAGACAAGACCTAGGTTACAAGGGAGAATAACAGCCAAAAACCTTCTTGATGCTAGGATTAAAACAACATTAATAGCAGACAGTGCTGCAGAATCTTTTATAATAAATCGAGGCAGTGTCCCTGTAGAGATTGTATTCATAGGTTGTGATGAAATGACGCAATTAGGTCATGCTATTAACAAGATAGGTAGCTGGGGGATTGCTATGGCTGCACATTATGCAGACAAACCGTTTTATGTTGTAACACCGTTCCTGAAACTAGATTTAGAATCCCATCATCATAATATTGAGATAGAGATTAGGGAAAGTAAAGAACTTTGGGAAGATGCTCCCAAAGGTTTACATATGTATAACCCTGCATTTGAGGTTGTAGACAAGGGATTAATAACCGGGTATGTTACTGAATTAGGTATACTAAAACCAGGAGATATTAAAAAAGCAGCACGGGAGAATTATCCTTGGCTATTTACTAGTTAAATTTTTCTACAGAACAATTATGGCTTTTTATTTAAGAGGTAAAATTTTAGATCTGGGAGAAGATAATGACTTTAACATCGTTTTGAACCGAAAAGATGCAGAGAGATTGGGTGTCAGAGAGGGAGAGATAGCCCTTATTGGAATAGGGGAAGTCGAACTTCATGCAAATGTTATAGAGACAGATTCCAAAGTTGCAGAAGGGGAGATAGGTTTGTTTGAGGAGATATGGAAGGATTACAGAGTAGATAGTGGAGCCTCTATCTTTGTAGATATTCCACAACCCAGTAAATCTCTAGATGCAATAAGTAGAAAGTTGCAAGGACATGACCTTAAGGAAGAAGACTTGAAGTTAATCATGAGTGACATAGGAGCTAGGAAACTAAGGGAAACGGAGATAGCATTTTTTGTGTCAACATTCTTTAATCCTGGGTTTAATGACGATGAAATTTATTGGATGACAAAGGGAATGGCAGAATCTGGTGACATTCTTAGCTTTAAAGGTATTAATGGGAATGGTCATCTAGTTGCAGACAAGCACTCTATTGGTGGTGTTGCAGGAAAAGCAATAACTCCGACACTAGTCCCAATATTAGTAGCTGGAGGGCTGGTAGTTCCTAATACTTCTACCAGGGCAATCACATCTCCTGCAGGGACCTCAGACATTCTAGAAGTTGTTATGCCAGTGGCTCTCTCTAAAGAGAAGGTTATGGAGGTAGTTAAAAAAACAGGCGGTTGTATGTTCTGGGGAGGCTCGTTAGATATTTCCCCAGCAGATGATGTAATTATCAATGTTGAGAGGTCTCTTCGTATACAAGAGTTCCAAAAGGTGTTGGTTAGTATTGTTGCAAAAAAGATCTCTATGGGAGTGACTCATATCCTTATAGATTTGCCATATGGTAAGGGTTCTAAGATAGAAAGACCAGACGATGTTCAGATGTTGGATAGGGAATTTAAGAAACTATTTAAGAAATTCAATATCCATTGTGAAACGATTAAGAGACCAATAAATGGTCCTGATGGTAGGAGTATAGGTCCTAACATGGAGATAAAAGAAGCTCTTAAGATCCTTGAACGGGATGAAGGGTGTTGTAATGAATTAGAGAAAGTTATCATAGAGATGGCAACTAAATTATTCGAGGGTACCAAAACTGTAAAAAGAGGGGAGGGCAAAAAATTTGCACAAGAGATTCTAGATTCTGGAAAAGCTTTAGATAAATTCTGGGAAATAGCTTTTGCTCAAGGTGCAACTAGGAGGGTTAAATCTACAGAAATAAAGTCAGCACATCTGGAGTACGACTTATTGTCTGACAGAGAGGGTACTGTTAAGACCTTAAACAACCAAGAGCTTGTTAGAATAGCTAAATCTTTAGGTAATCCTAAAATTAAAGAGGCAGGTATGTATATGCACAAGGTTCCTGGGGATAAGGTTTCTAAAGGTGAACCTCTAATAACTCTCTATGCGACTACGGAAACAAGAATGGGTGGAGCGAAGGAATTGCTTAATATAGAAAAGCTATATACTTTTAAATAATAGCAGAATTCCTCTTTTTTTTCTTTTTCTCAGTTCTTTTTCGCTTCTGTCTCTTTATTAGAATTGAGATAAATGAAATTAGTGCTATTAATGCAACTAATACCAAGAAGATAGGCAAAGTAACAAGTATTGCTTTTCCTAATGTTGTTGTTTTTAGTGCAGTGCCAACAAATGAACTGATGTTTGGTTCTTGAGAGTCTCGGATTTCTCCAGAAGAAGTGTAGTCAGAATAAGTTTTTAGTGTTTCTAAATCTATTTCATCTGTAACACCATACACTTGTACCACGAAACCTTCTGTTGTTAGATCAACAATGTCATTTGCTGAATATATCTTGATATTAGACAGGGAATCATCATTAAAGACCTCCCATAAGATTCTATCTACCATCTGGCCAATCTTCATATTAGAACTTTCAAAAGTAGGATCTACTGAAAGCCATCCATAATCTGGAACCCATATCTGAACCCATTGATGCCTTACTTGGTTATCTGGTGCAATCTCTCTTAAATTGGCATATCCCAGTGCTGCCCTTGATGGAATTCCTTGTGCTCTTAGGAGAGAAATCATTACATCTGCATATTCCATACATACCGAAGGTCCACCCAACAAGGCCTCTTTTGCCCCAATACGAGTATTTTCCGAAGTTGCCTTGTTCTGGTCATATTCTAATTTGTCATTAATATATTTATAGTTGCTTTTTATCACATCAAGAAGTGTTCTCTGGTCCTGTAAAAGTGTTTTTGCCTCTTGTTTTATATATTCATCATTAATCTCCCAATATTTTGTAGGAGAAAGATACCTTCCAATATATTCGCTATCTTTTATTTGTGTAAAGTAATCCTCTAAAGGCATATCAAAGGTTTTAGATTGTTCCTCAAGACTATCTTGTTCGACCGAGATATATCCCGTTATCTCAATCTTACCCTCTTTATTTGCTGGAATCTCGAAAAGAGCCAAAATATTACCTTCTTCATCTCTGTATATATCCTTTGGGGTAGGGGAAATATTCTCAAGATAGACTCTTTGGTTTGTTTCTGCAAATTCCCTTGGTAAAGAAATCTCGTAAACATTTGTAGATAAAGCGTTAAAGAGGTTAGAATATTTCTCTGGTATAAAGTTATCTGTCTGTGGAGTAGTGTACTCTAGGATGAATCTGTAGAGTACAGAAGTTCCAAATTCTAGTGAAGGAGAGTTTCCGATTCTATCTGCTTGGTTAAATTCAAAATACTGCTTTCCCTTCTCCTCTCTTTTTTTATATTTGGGATAGGCTTTAGCAAGTGTAGGAATATCTTCGTCAACCACTATTGTGAAATTGTAGTTAAAGATTGTTAGTGTTCCAGTTTGTTCGTCGGCATTTTCAAATACTGTATCTGTCGGAAGAGATGGCCCGATTATGTTAACAAAATCTCCAATTTTAAGAACATAGTCATGTGTCTTGTACTCAAGAATTATATGGTAAGGGGAATTAGATGTTGTTGTCTTGTAATTGGGAACTGTCACATAAATCCCCTCCCCAATTTCTTTCTCTTCTATTGAGTAATTTATGTTATTCCCACTTGAATCTTTAACACTTAAGCTTTCTAATTTGTACTTTCTCTCTGCTCTAATTTCTTCTTCGGAGTTGTCAGCAATATCTGGAATATGGAAGATTTTCTCTCCAGTTGCAGGAAAGTAATATGTGCTATTTTTGACTCTTCTTATATATTCCGTTGTCACGGTGGCAAAGTCATCTCCCGTTGAATAGTTAACTTCTGTATTTGTATCTATAACGAAATCTTCTTCCTGTGCATTAACAATAGAAGTCGGAGGGAAAAGAAGAGAAAGGAAAAGGAGAGATAAGAGGATATTTTTGAATCTATTTTTCATTATTAGGGCAGTAAATTAATCTAAAGATTATATTGTTAGTTTATAAACTACTGTATACATATTATATATATCATATCATCAATAATTATTATATAATCCCTTTATGTCAATTAAACAATCACATTCATTTTCCCTAGGTATAGTGGGATTACCAAATGTAGGGAAGTCAACAATATTTAATGTTTTAACAAAGATGTCTGTTCCTGCAGAAAATTTCCCTTTTTGTACTATAGATAAAAATGTTGGGATAGTGCAGATACCAGATGATAGATTGGAGAAATTAGCAAAGCATTTTAATGCAAAAAAGGTAGTTTCCTCTATCATGAAATTTGTAGATATTGCAGGATTAGTGAAAGGAGCCTCAAAGGGTGAGGGCTTGGGTAACCAGTTTCTTTCACATATTAGAGAGGTAGATGTAATTATGTATATTCTGAGAGCTTTTGAGAGCGATAAGATAACTCATGTCTATGACCGAATAGATCCATTGGCAGATTACGAGATTGTCCAGTCAGAATTGATTTTGAAAGATATAGAGAGTGTAGAAAAGAGAATAGGAAGTTCTGAGAAGATGGAGAGGATAGGGGATGAGAAGGCTAGTGTGGAAGTGAAATTATTAAAGAAAGTGCTAGGGGACTTAAATGAAGGGATCCCTGTAATAGATATGAAGCTCAATCCTGAAGAGAAAGAGATTCTGGAAGACCTATCACTACTTACGGATAAGAAAAGACTCTTTATACTAAACACTAGGGCAGATATAGATAATGAAAGGGTAGATAATTGGAAAAAGGAATTGGAGAATGAGACTGGAGATAAAGTTTTTATTGTTGATATAAAGCTTCTTTCCGAAACGGCCGAGATGAAAGAGGGGGAGATTAAGGAGTATATGGATATGTTTGATGAAAAGCCAAAGAGAGTTGAGGATATTATAGAAGGTGCTTTTGAGGTTCTAAATCTAATTACATTCTATACGGGCTCTGAAAAAGAGTGTAATGCTTGGAGTATTGTAAAGGGTAGTACTGTAAAAGAAGCCGCAGGAGTAATTCACACAGACTTAGAGAAAGGCTTCATAACAGCAGATGTTGTTAATTTAGAAAAAATGTTAGAAGTTGGAGGATGGGTGGAGGCAAAAGAGAAGGGTTTGGTTAAGAATCATGGTAAGGAGTATGTAGTTGAGGATGGAGATTATATTATAATCTTAGCTAATACAAAATAGGGATGGCGTTAGAAAAGGAGAAATCTGAGGAGAAGAGCTACAATATCCATACTGTTGAATTGGAGGGAGAGATTTACCCAATGGGATACAGGGTAGTGACTGAAGACATGGAGTCTCTTGGTCTAAGGAACAACCCAAACATTATTAAATATCCTGTGGGAGAATGGCTTGCTTTGCCTCCTGAGCAGGTAGAAGAAGGCAATGGTGACTGGGGTGGGATTTGGTTGGCTAGAACTCCCTCACGGGCAAAGGAATACAAGAGATATATGAGGGAAAAACATAGAGTTGAGGCAAGAGTATTTAAAACTGCTATTGGGAAAATCCTCTTTTGTAATAGTGGGAGAATAAAGACCGATGCTATCTTTATGTTTGAGGAGATACTACTAGAAGACTGAAAATTTTGAAATCCCATAAAAATAATGCTAAGATTCTCCTGCTTAGTGTGTGGAGTATACATAGAGATTGTTGTGTAAAGTAACTTTTTCTGCTAAAATTCCATTCGCGAGATAATTTAAGGTATCTAAGTATTAATGGCGGACAAGAAATTGAAAAATTATGAAATGATGGTTGCTTTAAAGCCTCTTTTGCCAGATGATCTGAGGAAAGAATTACACAAAGAGTTTGTGGATATGGTTCAAGAAGATGGAGGAGAGGTTTTAGATGTTGATGTTTGGGGTAAGAGATATTTGGCATACAAGATAAAGGGTCACAATGAAGGTTATTATATAATCTATAACTTTAAAGTTTCCCCAGATAGGGTAGCTGAGATTAGAAGACAAATGCAATTAAAGCAAGAGATATTGAGATTTATGATAGTAGAGATAGAGAATGTTGATAATATAGGAACGGGGATTAAAAAGAAAGAGCTAAAAATTTAATAGAGATTTAATAATACGGTCGTATAGTTAGAGGTAAGTTAATTTATAATAAATATTTTAAAATGGCAGCAAGATCTTTAAATAAAGTTCTCCTTATTGGGAACTTAACCAGGGATCCAGAGATGAGGTATACAAACTCTGGGACACCTGTCGTTACATTTGGGATGGCTACTAATAAGTCTTGGAAAGACTCAGATGGTGAGACAAAAGAATTGGCAGAATTCCATAACTTGGTAGCATGGAACAAGATGGCTGAGATATGTCAGCAACTTTTAGCTAAGGGGATGAAGGTTTATATAGAAGGTTCTCTAAACACAAGGTCATGGGAAGGAGATGACAGTGTTACTAGATATAAGACAGAAATCAGAGTAGATGAGATGATCTTACTGGACAGCAAAGGTAAGGAAGGTGCTGGGATAGAAGAGGATATACAGGGTGGTCAGGAAAAGGAGGAAGCTCCCACCAAGGAGGAGGCACCTGAAGAAGAGAGTAATGATGAAGACCCATTAGAGGAAGATTTACCATTTTAATTTATATTTAAAAGATAGATGGCTGAAGAAGTAAAAAATACAGCGGAGGTAAAACCAACATTGGAGGATGTCTTTGATGATAGAAAGATAACAGAAGACGAGAGCGATACCGAAAATGTTCAGACTCCTGAGAGAAGGAGACCTAGAAGAAAGAGAAGGGCAGTCCAGAACTTGAAATGTCCTCTCTGTGAAGGAGGAATAAAAGATGTTTCTTACAAGGATGTATACCAACTTAAGAAATATACTTCTGTTAAGGGAAAGATTATCTCCACTGAGAAATCTGGAGTATGTCATAAGCATCAAAGAAGATTAACTAGAGCAATAAAGAGGGCTAGATATATGGCTTTGCTACCATACTCTTCAGACGAATAGTCTTTTAAACAAATTAAGCAATTAAAAAGGGAGACTTTAGGGCCTCCCTTCTTTTATTTATTCTGTTATGCTAAGTCAACTATTTTGATTGAAAATAAAGCTACTTTTAAGTAATATAATATAACGATGTCAAAACTGCCTTTACTTGAAAAAAATGCGTATTTAAGCCTAGTTATCAAAGATAATGGTTTGTGGGCTCATTTAGCCTATACCGACCATAATGCTAGGAGAGAATATATTCTTGGAGATTTCACAGATCTTCACCCGCTTAGACATAGATTAGACGATGATGTCTTTACCAAAGAATTTTGGTATGACTATTTTGACAATCTTGAGAGAGTTTTCAATTGGGACATTGTAGATAGAGATAGGAATTCAATATTCACCTTCCGTCAATTTAAAAAGGAAGGTGATGGTGTTAATGGCATAAGGATCCAGATAGATGACAACCAAGAATTCTTTGACAAGATCTTTTCCTCCATAAGAAATTTCTCAAAAGATATCTCTCTAAGAGTGGTAGATGATAGATATATGCAAGAAACACTCGAAGAGCTTATAGATAGGGGCGAATATGAGGACATTATGTATGTAGATATGGACCTTATGGACTTCTCAATATTCAGGATAAAAAAGATTTATGATAAGAAGGAGAAGGTAGATAGAAAAGTCTTTTCTAGGGCTAAAATAAGTTGGAAAGATGATATCGCCTTAATAGATAGTATTAAAGATTCCAGATTTAAAGCTTTTCTGGCAACAGACCTTAATCAGACAGAGATGTTTAATTATTGGAGTAACTTTGTTCTTAATAGAGTTCTATCTTTGGAAGATCCTAACATCTTAGATATACTGAGGTCATATTCAACTATACAAAACCACTCCTTATTCAGGGATAATAAAGAAAAACTTGAAGGTTTCGGAGTCTCTGGGAAAGAAAGCTGCCTGATTATCTCTGGATATATCCCTCAAGTTTTAGGTAAATCTAAAACACTTTTGACTCTTATTGATGGATTAGAGCTAGAAGGGTCTTTTGACTGTACCTGGGATCTGGATATGAGGTTACTATCTTATGGAAAGAGCTACATACATGCTACAAAGTCTGTAGATGTTATCCTGACAAGCAAAGTCATGCATCCAAGCTTTACCAAGATTGTTATTCCTCGTCATAAATTCACGACTCCAAATAAGGTGGTCTTTAATGGAAAGATTGAATCTCTTGAACAGAATGAAAGTGAAATTTTAGCAGTCTCATGTAAGTTCAATTATATTGATTTCCCAGACCAAGAAAAATTTGTAATGAGCGGTATTCTTAAAGACGGTTTTAAAATTCCCCCAGAGAGAGGGTTAGGAATAGAACTAGTTTCCTCGAAAGATGGCAAGAAATATGAATCTTTACTAATAGATGTCCGACCGAGACCAATTGTATATGGTCCCGATAGTTATTCTAATAAATCTAAATTACAAAATTGGCTGTGATGATAGTAAGAAGAAAGATTTTTGAAAAATATAAAGATTACCATTTTAGTATCCCATACCAATCTGGAGATAAAATTAATGTGAAGGTAGGGGAGAGCATAAAGAAAGGGGAAGAGATATTAACTAAGAGTGGAAGTCATATAACACATTCTTTCTATCTTCCAGAAGAGATTGATGTCCAAGTTCCTAAACTAAAGGAACACATAAACTGTATCGACGGAGAGCTTGTTGAGAAAGGAGATGTCCTTGTAGAAAGGGTTATGCCGGGAGGTCTCTCTGTGAAGAAGGTGGTGTCTCCCGTTCAGGGAGTTGTGGACCTTTCCAGATTAAAGAGCGGTTATCTAGATATCCTTGGGGAGGAGGAAGAGACCATTGTAAAAAGTAGTTTTGAGGGTGTAGTAGAAAGTATAGACCCTATAGATGGTATCAATGTTATTTCAGATTCCTATGCCCTGGACCTGTTATCCATATCAGATGCCAATAACAGAGTTAAAAAGGATAGAAGGATCGTTGGAGAATTTACTGTTATAGGAAATGGTAGAGATTTAGTGCTAAAAGCAGATGAAGAGAGCTACAGAGATAAAGTTGTTTTTACAGGAAAATATCTCCATCCGGAATTACTCTATGATCTTTTCCAGAAAGGTGCTCTTTTTGTTTTAACCTATTCCATGGACTACATAGATTTTAGAAAACAAGGTCTTCCAGTAGGAATAGTTGGAGGTTTTGGTGAAATATATTCAAGTAAAGATATTACAGAATTAATATCCTCAATGGAGGGGGTATTTGTTATAGTAGACTATGATGAGAGTCAAATGTTTTTTGTCACAAATGACAAGACATACACGACAAAGGAAGAGTTATTTGTTAAGACTGCGGTTGGGAGTAAAGTCATTTCAAGAGCCCTTTCTAATTATGGAATGCTAGGAAAGGTTGTAGGAGTGGAAGAAGAGAGTAACTATATAAATGTTGAATGGGAAGGCGGTCAGAGGACAATCATAAACATTGGGAGTGTTGAGTTTGTCTCCATCTAGAATTCGAGTATATAATGAAGAATAATATTTTAAATTTTGCTGACAAAATCATGAAAGAAGAAGACCAGAAAAATAACGAGCAGGGATTCCAGAAAGTAATTGGAGTTGGAATGGCAATAGTTGTTGTGTTTACCATGGGGCTTATTGTAGGAAGAAGTGTTGATGTAGGTTCAAGTATTTTCCCAATAACGACATCAAAAAATCTTGATATGGAAATGTTCTGGAGGGTACTTGATTTGACCAGGAAAAATTACGTTGATTCCGAGGAAATAGTGGAAGAAGATTTGGTTTATGGTGCTATAAAGGGAATGGTTAGTTCTTTGAATGACCCTGCAACAGTATTCTTAACTCCTGAGGAAACTGAAGAATATAACGCTGCTAGCGAAGGGAAATACTTTGAAGGGATAGGTGCGGAATTAGGTTATGATGATGGCCAGGTTATTGTTGTTACGCCTTTAGAGGGTTCTCCAGCAAAAGCCGCAGGGATAAGACCTGGTGATTATATTCTGAAGATAGACGACTACGAACTTACAAGTGAAGATACTGTTTATGATGCAGTAGCAAAAATAAGGGGCGAGGCAGGAACAGAAGTTGTTCTAACGGTTCTGCATCGGGAAGAAAGCGAGCCAGTAGAGATTACAATTACCAGAGATGAGATAACAATCCCAAGTATGTCTTTGGAATTTATAGGTTCAAATGAAGAGATAGCACATTTCAAGGTCGGTAGGTTCACAGAATCCTCCTACGATCTTTGGGCCTCACAATGGGATAAAAATGTGCAAGATATAGTAGATTCTGGTGTAGACAAGATGATTCTAGACCTTCGTGGTAATCCCGGAGGATTTTTTGATGCTGCTATATATGCAGGAGATGACTTTCTAAGAGAGGGGTTTGTAATATCTAAACAAAAAGATGCTAAGGGCAACATAAAGGACTATAATTCTGCTGAGGGGGGAGATCTTTTAGATATCAAATTAGTAGTATTAATTAATTCTGGAAGTGCTTCTGCATCTGAAATCCTCTCTGGAGCTCTTAAACAGGCCAAAAGAGGGGTATTAATAGGGGAGGAGACATTCGGGAAGGGAACAGCACAGAGAGTTTATGACTTAGAAGATGGTTCTTCTTTGCACCTTACTATATTAAAGTGGTTGCTTCCAGATGGTAGTAGTATAGAAAGAGAAAATGCTATTACTCCAGATATTGAAATAGAGCTCACTAATGATGACTTTATTGAAGGAAACGATCCTCAATTGGACAAAGCCATTGAGGAACTAAATAAATAAATTATTAAATAATTATGTAAATATGGAAAAGGAAGATAAGGAGAAAAAGGTTGTTAAGGAAACCAAAAAAATCAAGGAAAAAGGTAAAAAGAAGAACCCAAACAAACAAGTTCTTCTCTTTACTGGGATATTTCTTGTAACTTTAGGTACATTCTTTTTAATATTTTTCTCTGGGTATATAGCAATTAGTTACTCTCCCTTAATAAGAGATTATATTGCTAAAGACTTTGATAACGGGGAGCTTTCTACGGAAGAGGAGGGTAAGAGATATGTTATTACCCAAGAAGAAAAAAATGTAGTGGAAATCATAGAAGAGGCTGGGCATTCTGTAGTTAGTATAGCAATCTCCCAACTTACTTTAAGCAAGGAAGAAGGCCTGATAGATAAAAACCGGAATATAGGATCTGGATTTGTGGTGGATTCCAGTGGGCTAATTGTCACTAACCAGCATGTTGTGTCCGACACAACCGCAGATTACACTGTTATTACAGAAGATGGAGATGAATACTCTGTAGTAGAGATTTTAAGAGATGACTTTAATGATATCGCTCTTGTAAAAGTAGCTCTAGAAGAAGGAGAAAAATTGTCAGCTCTTCGCTTAGGAGATTCAGATTCCCTTCTAGTGGGTCAAAGTGTTATTGCAATAGGAACACCTCTAGGGGAGTACGCAGGTAGTGCTACAACTGGAATAATAAGTGGTCTGCATAGATCTGTAACAGCTAGCTCTGGTTGGTTTGGTTCGACAGCAAAGACTTATGAAGATGTAATACAAACAGATGCTGCAGTAAACCCAGGGAACTCAGGGGGACCTCTAATAAACTCTCTAGGGGAAGTTATTGGTATTAACTTCGCTACAACTTCTGGTGCAGATAATATATCTTTTGCAATACCAATAAACAAAGTAAAAACAAGATTAGAAGAGTATAGAACCTACGGTAAATTTATAAGACCATACCTTGGGGTTTCTTACCAAATGATTTCTGAATACGAAGCTCTTTACTACACGGATGTTGTTCCCGGAGCTTTAGTTTTACGAGTAGACCCATCATCTCCAGCTTTTAAAGCAGGGATTGCAAGAGGGGATATAATAGTTGAATTTGGAGAAGAGAAGGTTGATAGATCTCTAGCTGATATAATTCAGCGACATAATGTTGGTGAAGAGGTAGAGTTGAAACTTGTTAGAGAAGGGCAGGAGAAAAATATAAAGGTTGTTTTAGGAGAGTTAGATTAAGACAAACGAATTAAAACAAACCTATTGTGATTTCTGGAATCCTTGATTATATCTGTCTCGTAATTACCTAGAACCATTCGCAAGTCCTCTAGGGTGGATGGTTCTATTTCAATAAGTAAAGAAATGTTGCTCTTATAAGCTTGCTTGATTTGTGAAATTAACTTCTTATAATACTTAAGACCATCTTTTCCTCCCAAAAGTGCTCGTTTTGGTTCAAAATTTAGAACACTTCTATCTAGCTTTTTATAAATCTTCTTAGGAATATATGGTAAGTTTGCAATTATTAAAGTCCCATCTTTTAGCTCAGTAGCTTTGAGGAGATTTCCCTTTAAAAAGGTCACTTTCTCGTTAATTTTATGTAACACGGCGTTTTCTTTTGCAATACTTAATGCTTGTTTATCTATGTCAATTCCACAGAGATTGATTTCTTTTTTATCTTTTATAACTTTCGCTATGGAAATTATGATACAACCGCTACCAGTACCAACATCTATAACATTCTTGTAATTAGGATTCTCTTCCAAAAACGAGATTGCAATATCCACCATCTGCTCTGTTTCTGGCCTAGGTATAAGGGTTTTCCTGTTTAATAGAAATTTATTACCATAAAATTCACTTTCGCCACGGATATAATCCCAAGGCTCTCCTGTTTCTATTCTTTTTAAAACTAGAGTAGGGGATATTGCCTTTTCATTACAATAATCTTGTATCTCCTTTGAGATTCTTGAAATATCATGGTAGCCAGTATCGTTGAGAACTTTTTGAATTTGGTATAGCTCTTTAAGATTTTCACTCACTTTTCTCTGCTTCCTGTAATAACTGAGTCATAATACCTTCACGAACATCGTTAATAATCTCCTCTAGATCTCCATTTAAAACGGCTTCTATATTAAACCAAGATTTCTTAATTCTGTGGTCTGTTATACGGTTTTGTGGAAAGTTATATGTTCTAATTTTCTCAGCTCTCATAGCAGAGCCTATCATGTCAGACCTAAGAGAATCTCTTTTAGTTGCTTCTTCCTGTCTTTTTTTCTCATAAAGCCTTGCTCTTAAAAGTGCCATAGCCTTCTCCCTATTTTGCGCTTGGAACTTTGTTTCCTGACAACTTACGACTATTCCCGTGGGTATGTGTGTGATTCTAACTGCGGAGTCGGTTTTGTTTACACATTGTCCACCTGCTCCAGAAGCTCTCATGACATCAATTTTAATATCTTCTGGATTAATCTGAACATCTACTTCTTTAGCCTCAGGTAGGACAGCCACAGAAGCAGTGGAAGTGTGTATTCTTCCAGAAGATTCTGTAACTGGAACTCTCTGGACTCTATGCACACCACTTTCGTATTTAAGATCTTTAAAGACATCTTTACCTTTAATTATCGCAACAACCTCTTTGTAACCACCTGATTCTGAAACACTACTTTCTACCAGTTGAACTTCCCAATCTTTTGTAGAAGCGTAATTATTATACATACGGAATAAGTCTGAAGCGAAAAGAGAAGCCTCGTCTCCCCCAGCTCCTGCACGAATCTCTAATATTACAGATTTAGAGTCATCTTCGCTAGAAAATCGCCTTGCTATCTTCATACTTCGAATCTCTTGGTCTAGGGATTCTATCTCTGATTCTAGAGCCTCGATCTCTTCAATTGCCAATTCCTTTATCTCATGATCGCTTTCATTTTCTACCATGTATTTAGCATCCTTGAGACTTTTAATTTTCCTCTGTATCTCACTAATATTTCTTGCTAAATCTGAAAAATACGCCAAATCTTTACTAAGCTTAGAAAGATCCTCGGAGTTTCCTTGTAATTTTGTAAGCTTTTTTTGTAAAGCGTCAACCTCTTTTTGTGCAGTATTTCTGCTGTATTTTTTTTCTAATGTTGCAATGTCCATATATGGAATAATATCACTTTAAATTCCTTTAGTGAATTAATTGTTTTTGGGGTTGTTACTTAGAAACCTTTGCGTTTTCTAACATATCCTTTAGTGTGAGAGTAGAAGTGGGCTTTGAAGAAGCCTCTTGGGACTTCTTTCTTCTTTTCTCCATCTTCTCCCTTTTAGATTTAAAGGACATTGTTTTAGACTTTTCGACTCTCTCTTCAAATTTCTTAACAAGATTGTCTGTGTCGACGATCTTCTGTTCTCCTGTATAAAAAGGATGGCATTTTGAACAGATTTCTACCGTTATTGAGTCATCTTGTAAGGTAGAACCTGTTACAAAACTGTTCCCGCAGGAACAAGTGATTTTTAAATTGTGATTATATTCTGGATGAATTCCTTTCTTCATAACGAATGTGATTATAGCAGAACAAATATGAAGTGTCTAGAAATTAGTGCCGCCTTTTTATGAGGATTAGGTTATGGGTCTTTAAGGGAATTTCTTAAAATGGTATATTAATCTATGGAATATCCTAAAAGCATCCAAAACAGAATAAAGAGAGTAGGGGGGCAGGTAGAGGGAGTTAAGAAGATGATAATACAAGGCGAAAGTGGAGACAAGGTTATGACCCAATTGCAAGCTAGCATTTCATCTTTGGAGAGTTTGAAGACAGAACTTATTAAACAGCAAATGAAAGAGAGTATGGTAGAGGATGTTAAAAAATCTCTTGGGATATAATTCAATTTATTGAATATATATGCCTAATAGGAGAGAATAAACTGCCCCGAGAAGAATTTGCTATACTTAGTAAGTATTTCTATTTTTGAACAACTAACAGCATGAAAATTAAAAGAATTGGGTGGACAAGTTTCTTAATAACGAATGATAAAATTTCAATATTAACAGATCCTTTGGAGTTGTCCGAATCTGGAGCTAGTTTTCCTAAAACTAGGGTGGATGTTGCTCTGTTTACTAATTATTCAAAAAAAATAAAGAAGGGAATTTTAAAAGATAATAAGCTAGATAACAAAGTTGTTTCAGAGAATAGGGAAGAAGTAATGGAGATTAGTACTCCAGGAGAATATGAAGTTGGAGGAATGATGATTAGAAGGGGAATAGGAGATGATTTCTTTATTATTGACGAGAAAACCATCAGGGCAGTATATCTAGGGGGAACAAACAATAATTTTGATCCCAAGAAAACAAAAAATCTTGGGGATGTTGATGTCCTAATAGTTCCTGTAGGTGATGGCATAAATTTTATGGATTTTGACAAGATAGAGAGGGTAATTTCTAATACAGATCCTTCTATATTAATACCCTGTGCCTACAAGGATGGTGGAAGTGGGAAGAAAGATCTTAAGAGTAAGGAGGAATTTATTAAACACTTTGGTTTTGCTAATGTTCGCGAAGAGAATTACATAAATATTTCCAAGAGAAAGGTAGAGAAGGAACAGCAAAGTGTAGAGGTTGTGTTTTTGAAATAAAATATTAAAGAAGAAAATATATGGATAGAGTTCCTCCACAAAACATAGAAGTAGAGCAGTCTCTCCTTGGATGTATGTTGGTTGATAAAGACGCTATTATTGCTGTTTCAGGTTGGCTCATGCCCGAGCATTTTTATGATGACCGACATGTACAGATATATTCCAATATTTTGGACCTTTTTAACGAAGGGCTTCCTGTAGATTTAATAACCCTTACGGACAAGCTCAAGAAGCAAAGGAAACTCTCTGCCGTCGGAGGAAGGACATACCTTGCAGATTTGGCCACTATGGTTGCTACTTCAGCACATGCGGAGGAGTATGGTCAAATTATTAAGGAAAGTGCGACTAGAAGAGGCCTCATATCTGCAGCTAGAAATATTACAGAGATGGCCTACAAGGAAGATGTTGGTATAGATGAGGTTATAGACACCTCAGAAAAGCAGGTTTTTGATGTAGCCCAAAGTGGAACAAGAACAAACTTTGTTCATATCAAAGATCTTTTGAAAGATGCCTATGAAAGGGCGGAGAGAGCAGATAAAGATGAGGCATACTTAGGAATCTCCACAGGCTTTAAGGATTTAGACGACCTTCTAGGAGGCTTTCAAAAATCTGACCTTATTATTCTTGCTGCAAGGCCTTCTGTTGGAAAGACGGCTTTAGCATTAGATATGATGAGACATGTTGCATTGGTTGAAGGTAAAACCGTGGCATTTTTCTCTTTGGAGATGTCTAAAACACAGATTATGGATAGACTTCTTGGTATGCAATCAGGAATTCCTTTTTGGGAGATTAGGACTGGTCGTTTAAGTGACAAAAAATTTGTAAAACTTGCAAATACCATGGGGGAGCTTGCTGAAGGAAACATCTTCATAGATGACCAAGCAGGACAGCATATAAATGCATTAAGAACAAAAGCAAGGAGGCTTGCCCTCGAGAGGGGTTTAGACATAATCTTTGTAGACTATCTACAACTAATGCATGGAAATAGCAAAGAGAGTAGAACACTCGAAGTGGGGGAAATATCTCAAGGATTAAAGAATATCGCTAAGGAATTAGATATACCAGTTGTAGGGTTATCTCAACTATCTAGGGCTATAGAACAAAGGCAGAGTAGAAGACCCCAACTTTCAGATCTTAGAGAATCCGGTTCTATTGAGCAGGATGCAGATGTTGTAATGTTTATAGATAGGGAAGAAGTTTGGGATCCTGAGACCGAGAATAAAGGAGTGGGGGAGTTAATTGTTGCAAAACATAGAAATGGACCAACTGGGATTGTAAAATTAGCCTTTGTTAATGAAATTGCTAGCTTCAGAAATCTGTATAAAAAATAACTCCTAAATTTCTCTTAGGGTCTGGTCTAGTAAACCAAATTTCAGTATAATTACGGTAATGCTGTGCTTTTACACACTATTTTAAGGTCGGGTGGTGGAACTGGCAGACACGCGGGACTCAAAATCCCGTGCTAGCAATAGCGTGAGGGTTCAACTCCCTCCTCGACCATTTAAGGATGATTTTATTTAAAAAGAAAAGTTATGGAAGATTTCATTTTAAATCTGCTCGAAACTGCTGGTAGAATAGATTTTAGATTTGTTTGGCAAATCTTTTCTTATGGTTTAGTGGTTTTTTGGTTTGTTGTCCTGTATTGGGTATGGCTAGATTCAGGAGAAAGAACATCAAATAGAACCGTCAGAATATCTTACGTCATCCTTGTTGCTGTATTGAATGTGGTTGGGTTATTAATATATTTAATCATTAGGCCTAGTCAGACAATTGAGGAGATATATTGGGCAGATTTGGAGAGAAGATACCTCAAATACGAAACTGCAGAACTAGGAGATTGTCCTAGGTGTGGTTCCCAACTTTTTCCTGGTTATACATACTGCCCAAATTGTAGGTACAAATTGAAGACGAAGTGTCCAAGGTGTAAGGTCTATGTAGACAAGAAGAATAAATTCTGTCCCCAGTGTGGAGAAGAGTTGAGAAAGAGAAGAAGTCCCGAGCAAGAATCTCCAACAAAAGAAGTTATGCAACAACAAATCAAGGCTACCAAGGAGGAAGCAAAAGAAGTTGTAGAATCTGAAAAAACTAGATACAGCCAAAAAGGTGGTCTTGCCACCAAGATTGGGAAATCCATGGTTGATAGCTATAAACTGATACTAGGAAAAATAAAAGGCATAAAGAAAGAAAAGAAAGCAGAAGATAAAACTTCTAATACAGAGTTAACAAACAAACAGAAAAAGAAGAACAAGAAGAAGAGGGGGAAGAAAAGTAAAAAGTTTTAAAAAAAGAAACTTTTAAAAACCACCAAGTAATAGATAATATGCTATCATAGGCTAATATAATATAGCTATAAATAGTTGTGTACTTAGATATCTTTGAGAAAATCCAAGGTATGTTAAATAGTGTCAGCCCACTCATACTTTTTACTATCGTGGTGTTCTTGGGTATGTATGTTTTTTGGTCTGGTTCAATGGAGACTCGAAAGAATGTATCATCTGTTTATGATATCTTTGTTACCTCTCTTTTTGGAGGTTTGGTTGTTGGAAGGGCTTGTTACATCATTATAAATTGGGAGCAATTCAGCAACCTTATATGGTACTGGTTGCCTTATGAAAAGTATGGAGACGAAATCTATCTTTTTAGACTTTTACCGTGGAGGTTTATGAGAATATGGGATTGGAGAATAGACATATTATCTATGTTTGTTGCCTTTCTCTTAATTGCAACATTTTGGGTTCTTGTCGTAAAGAAGTGGAAATGGAGTCATATGTTTACAACAATATTCTTCACTGCAGAAACAATGCTTGCACTCTCTTTCATTCTTCTTGGTGCAAGTACTGGAAACCAAGGATGGCTGACCCAAGGTATTATAATGGTTTTACTACCTTTGGTACTTTTCTTCCTAAAGAATTCTGTAAAGAAAACAATGATCGGGAAAAAGGAACTCAAGATTTTAATGCTTCTAGACATATTTTTTATCTTATTAACAACGACCTACGTTACTTATGCTTACCTAATTGCTGATATAAGCAATACAGAAAAAGTCTCCATAATCACTTTTGCCCTATGGTCCTTGTTGGGAATATTTTTCTATATGAAAGAAACAAAGAAAGCAGATATCACTATAGAGAAAGTATCTTCTGTTCATACAGTCTCCCGTTTGGACATAAATCAACCAATTAAATTGCCCAAATAAGCATGGTAAAAATAGACGAAAAAAATAAAGGGAAAAGATTAGACCTTTTTGTTTTAGAAAGCCTTCATGAGAATGGTTATAAATTTACATCTAGAAACTTGCTAACCAAGAATTGGGATGGGATTGCAAAAGTTAATGGAATTAGTAGGAAGCAATCCTACAAGTTAAAGGTGGAAGATGAAGTAGATATAGATATGAGGCAAGTTGAAAATCTCAGAGAAAAAATGACATCATCAACAGAGATTAAACCCCAACATGGAGATTTAGAAGTCCTTTTTGAGAGTGAAGATTTTCTCATTGTAGACAAACCAAAAGGTGTTGTAGTCCATCCTGGGATAGGGAATGAAGACAGCACCCTTGTTAACTATGTAAAGGGTTATCTTTCCCAAAAAGACGATTTTAAAGAAGAAGTCCAAAGAGCTGGTATTGTACACCGTTTAGACAAGGGTGTTTCGGGATTAATGGTTCTTGCCAAAAATTTAGAGATGCAAAAACACTTACAAGAACAATTTGAAAACCACGAGGTTAAAAAGATATATTTAGCTAATGTTGAATACAAAGAATTAAAGAGGGGAATTAAAAAGTATTTCCCAAGTGAAGAGTCTGAATACTTGGATATAGATAATGAAATAGAGAAATTAGAGGAAAGCAATTTCGTTTTTGACAAATCTTGGTTTAAAGCTGAGGGGTATATATCAAGAAGTCCTAGGAATAGGGTTAAAATGCAATTTAGGAAGTATTTTGGAAGACGTGGAAAGAAAGCAATAAGTTATATAAAACCCCTTAATAAAAATCATCTTCTAATCGTTATTAAAACAGGAAGGATGCACCAGATAAGGGCGACATTGGAGTATTTTGGAATAGGTATAGTAGGAGACACTTTGTATGGACCAGCAAGGGCTAGAAGTATGCCAGATTCAATAGGGTTAAGATCTGTATTCTTAAGTTTCAAAGAGCTAGATGGAACAGATTTTACAATCATAAAAACTAAGTAATTGAAGGCATTCTTAATTATATATTTCTTTCACTTTATATGTTAAAGAGCAAAAAACCAAAAAGAAGAAGATCAAAAAGAAGAAAAAGCAGTAATCAAAAGAATAGCGGTGGTCGAAAAATAAGTCCTTCTTTGATAATTGTTTCAGTAATAGGAGCTCTTATAGTTATATTAGGGTTCTATTCTGTGTTCTCCCTCTATAGTATAAAAACAAAAGATCCATTATCGGAAAACCTCTCTTCACATAGATTTCTTTCAAATCTAGACTCAAACTTAGAAAAGACAATGTTCGTATTTGAGCAAGGAGGGGGAGAGGATAGAACAATATCTAGTGTATATATTCTGTTAACAAATAAAGATAAGGGCAATTCCATAGTTGTCTACATACCCGGATTTGTATACTTCAATGGGTTAGAGGGGGACTTTGGGAGCTCAATCCCAATTTCTTCTCTAAGGTATGCAGGGGAGTTTCTACAAGAAGGGATGGGTGTAGATTATTCCATCTGGCAGATTAATCAAATACTTGGCTTTCGTGTACATGATTATGTTTGGTTTACTCCTGAGACCAGCCAAACTTTAGATGAGGTATATGGGAGTTCGGGTAACATAAAGGATAAATATAAGGAAGCTTATTCTAATAATGGAATGGCTCTGTCTGATACATATTTAAAACTCCATGCTACCTCTGCACAATATTCCTTTATTAAAACAGTTTTGAAGGTAAATACGGTTAAAGATATGGACCAGAAGGTCTTCTCCAACCTCTCTTTTACTTCTGCTTTAAGGAAACTTGGTGCTTTTGAGGACACGGTGGCGAAGACCAACACTTTAGTTATGGATTTAAGTTCACCAGATTATACATCTGAGGAGTTGTCAGATTTGGGAGGACAGATTAGGATTATTAATCTGTCGGAATATGATAAAAACTTGAGGAGAAATTATATAGATGTAATAGACAGGGAGGTTGAAAGGGAGAGGGTTAGGGTAGAGGTTTACAATGGAAGTAATGCCCCTGGTAAGGCAGGAATATATGCCAGAAAGATCTTAAATAACGGTTGTGATGTAGTTAGATTTGGGAATACTCCAGAACCATTAGAAAGAACTCAAGTGTATATCTCTGACGAGAGTGAATTTGATGATTCTCTAAAGGTTGTAGCCGAGGTTCTTTTTGACAGATACGAAATATTGGAAGAAAGACCAAGCTTTATGACTACTGGGGATATTGTAGTTCTTCTCGGAGCAGACATATTACAGATGGAAATGTTCTAGGGATAACAACAATTTTCTTTCCTATTTGCTTAAATACTTCTTTTCTATTAAAATTTTCACTATGTTAATGATTTGGATTCTTCTAATATTGCTAATATTTGCACTTGCCTTTCTTGCCTTTATTCTATTTTGGGGTGGAAAAAACGATGAGGAGAATCCCATATTTGAGGAGATAAGGAATCCGTTAATTATGCAGATTCTTGTTCCAAGGGAAAATGAGAAGGCTTCTTTAGCTGCTGAACAGATGTTTGCCTCTATTCATGGGATTTTGGAAAATTACAAGAAGTGTCCCGACATAGTTAGTCTTGAAATGGCATCTAATGAGGAGGATGGAATAAGAATCTATGTCGTTGCTCCACAGCATCTTTCCCGTTTTATAGAAGGCCAGATATATGCGCAGTATCCCAATGCGGATATCCAATATGTTGAGGATTATACGAGGGATAAAGAGCATTCTGAAGGGGTTTTTGTGACTACGGGGGAAATTGAAATGGAGAAGGACTCCATATTCCCAATAAAAACATTTCGCAGTTTTGAGGTAGATCCTCTAGCCGCTATAACAGGAGCAATATCTGAACTTAATAGGGGGGAGAAAGCTTGGATTCAGATAGTAATCAGGCCAGTATCTAACTATTGGCAGGATCGTTCTAAAGAATATATAACAGCAATTAGAGAGGGAAAGGATCTAAATGGAGGGGGATTCTTTAAATCCCTGATGGGAGTTGTTAGTGGGATAGGGAAGGCACTGTCCCAGAGTTCTTCGGATGTTAAGGAGCAAAAGGAGGTTGTCAAACTACTTCCTGGGCAAGAGGAAGAGCTGGCAGAGATAGAGAATAAAATGTTGAAGGTAGGTTTTGAATTTAAGGTGAGGGTAGTTACAAAGGCGGAAACACAGTTAAGATCTGAGCAGATTTTAAGAGATGTTGTAGCAAGTTTTAAACAATTTACCACTGCACACCTTAATAATTTCATACATGTTATCCCAGAAAAAACAGGGAAGGAGATATATGAAGACTATATTAGGAGGCATTTACCAAAAGATAACGCAGATATTATAAATATTGAAGAACTTGCATCTTTATTCCATCTTCCCAATATCTCCGTAGAGACGCCTAATATTGCATGGAGTAGGGCAAAGAAATTGGAACCACCCATGAATCTGCCAAGAGCAACAGACGGAGATGTTACCATTTTTGGGGAAACAGATTACCGAGATATTAAGTTCGAATTTGGGATTAAAAGAAAGGATAGGCAGAGACACTTTTATCTTTTAGGAAAAACAGGAACTGGTAAATCTACTCTGTTTAAGAACATGTTTATATCAGATGTTCTTGCAGGTGAGGGGGCTTGTTTTGTTGATCCTCACGGAGATACTGTAGATGAATTATTAGGCTACATTCCTCCCAATAGAATAAAAGATGTTGTTTACTTTAATCCTACGGATGTAGAGCATCCAATAGGTTTCAATCTGTTGGAACTTAGGGATAAGTCTCAAAGAGATTTAATAGCAGATGGTGTGGTCGAGGTCTTTAAGAAGCAATTTGGAGACTCTTGGGGCCCAAGACTACAATATATTCTTACTAATACTGTAGCTACAGCCCTAGAGGCTCAGGGGACTACTCTTTTGGCAATCCTCAGGCTTCTTTTAGATAATAATTACCGCAAATTTATACTAAAGCAGGTAGATGACCCAATACTCTACAAATTTTGGACAGATGAATATGCTCAGATGAGTCAGAACAACCGTCTACTCACAGAGTCTGTATCTCCTATACAGAATAAGGTTGGTAGATTCGTATCTTCCGCTGTTATAAGAAACATCGTAGGACAAGTTAAATCCACGATAGATTTAAGAGATATTATGGACAACCAAAAAATTCTTCTTGTTAACCTAGCACAGGGTAAACTAGGTGAGGAAACAGCATCTCTTCTAGGAGGTATGGTTATAACAAGATTACAATCTACAGCAATGGAGAGGGTAGATATCCCAATAGATGAGCGCAAAGACTTCTTCCTCTATGTAGATGAGTTCCAGAATTTTGCTACAGAATCTTTTGCAAAAATTCTTTCTGAAGCAAGGAAATATAAGCTTAATCTAACTATGACCAACCAGTATATTGACCAATTACCACTAACTGTAAGGCAAGCAATATTTGGTAATGTTGGAACAATGGGTTCTTTTGTTGTTAGTCCTGCAGATGCTGCGATCCTTGAAAAAGAATTTGCCCCCGTTGTTAGTGCAGATGACTTGGTTTCTCTAGATGCATGGGCCATGTATGTAAAATTATGTATAGATGGAATGACTTCTGTGCCATTTAGTGCTAAATCTCTACCAGTTAGATACAACCACTTCGGCCTTAAGAGTGAAATAATTGCCCATTCTAGAGCGGAATATGGAACTCCTAGGGCGGTAATAGAGGAAAAAATTAGTAAATGGAGTAACCAGGAATATAGTGACAAAGGAAACAGATCTGTCATGCATAACAATAACGAGAACCAAAAAAATAATAATCAGAAGCACAATGATGAGCAAGATAACAAAGGGGTCGAGGAGGGGAAAAAGAAGAAGGTGAGTAAGCCAAGGGAATCCAAGGAAGAGGATTAGGAAAAATATATACCCATGTGTTAAAATACTGCTATGTCAGGACATTCGAAATGGTCTACGATTAAACACAAAAAGGCAATCTTAGATGCCAAAAAGGGCAAGATATTCTCTAAGGTGTCTACCCAGATAACCCATGCTGCGAAAGAGGGTGGTGGGGATCCAGAAATGAACCCTTCTTTAAGGATGTATGTAGATAAAGCAAAAGAAGTAGGTTTCCCGCAAGACAAGATAGAAAAAGCAATTCAGAAAGGAACAGGGGAGGGCAGTGAGGGAGTAATATATGACGATTCTACATATGAAGGATTTGGACCCTTCGGAATCCAGATAATGGTAGATACTTTAACAGATAACAAGAATAGAACTGTTGCAGAATTAAGAAAACTCTTTGAGGATATCGGAGGGAGTATGGGGGAGGAGGGGAGTGTTTCCTGGAACTTTGATCTAAAAGGCCTAATAGTAATTAAGTGCGGACATATGGAGAAATCAGATAAATTTGGAGAGGATGACAAATTTGTTAAGGATGATACGGAAGAAGTTATGCTAAATATTATGGAGATAGAAGGAGTTTTAGATATACAAGAAACCTCTCTAAATGGAATCCCGGGCCTAGAGATATATACTGATTACAGAGATTGGGGCAAAGTTCGAGATGAAATAAACAGATTCGGGTATGTTATAAGAGAAGCTGGGATAATAAAAGAAGCTAAAACATATAAAGAACTTCAAGGAGAGGATTTAGAAAAGGCAGAAGAGGCTCTAGAAAAGCTTGAGGATCATGAGGATGTTCAAGAAGTTTGGAGTAATCTTAAAGAAATTTAAATTTTTATCAATATTAATTATGGATATGCGAATAGAAGGGGATGTCTCTTTTTCTTATGAGTTTAGCCCTATGGAACTAGCTGTAGATACTGATGATGTTTACAAGAGATTAATAGAGATTTGTGAATTGGAATCAACCGAAGAAAAGAGCCAAGAGGATGTTACTCGGTTAGAAGAACTCAGAAGAATAAAGGGATATGTAGGTGGCTACGAACTTGATTATCATATAGAAGGTTTTGATTTTGTTAAGTTTGGAGAAAGGGATGAAATACAGCTATTAGCATTTTTAAGCCCTATTAGAGAACAAGATAGATCTAGACAACTTTTTGGGAGTGGAGATGTATACAGCATCTTCAAGTACCAATTTGAAGATCGAGGTAGGGAAAAAGGAACATTTGAGCTGAAAGTACACGAGATTGATGACAGTGGAGACGAATTCGTTACAGAGGATTATTTTTACACTCTACATCCAATAGTAGTTTCCATATGGGAACCATACAAGATTGAGAGGGTAAGGAAGGTTTTAGAAGAGAATCCAGAGAGGGAATTAATAGAGCTTTCTTAGTTATAACCAAATAGCATGGTAGAATAATCTTATGCGTATTTTAGGAATAGATCCAGGGTTAGCAACTACAGGTTGGGCTGTAGTGGATTTTGATAAAGATGGGAAACCCTGTCCTGTAGATTATGGTGCTATTACAACCCCTAAGGACATGGAAACCTCACAGAGGTTGGTAGAAATCTATCAAGATATGAAAGAGTTAGTAAAGAAATTCGATCCTGAATCTGCCGGTATAGAAACTCTCCTTTTCTGCAACAATATCACCAGTGCCATGTTTGTAGCTGAGGCAAGAGGAATAGTCAGACTTGTCTTAGAACAAAACAGTATTCCAATAAAGGAATTTACCCCATTACAGGTAAAAGATGCTGTCACAGGCTACGGTAAAGCTGGAAAGAAACAGGTCCAAGAGAGTGTTAAAAGACTTTGTAACCTTGAAAGTATTCCTAAACCAGATGATGCAGCAGATGCTATTGCCGTTGCCATCGCCTCCTATGTTAACTAGTTAAAGTATATTTCTAAATCCTGTTATAATATACCTATGATCTCATATATAACCGGTACGGTACAAAAAACAAACATTTCCAAGGATTCGTATGTTGACATTCTAACAAACAGTGGAATTGCTTATAGAATAAATATCCCCAGCACATATAAAATTCCTTCAAAAGGAGAAATGTACTCACTATATACTCATTTTCATGTAAGGGATGACAACCAAACTCTCTATGGTTTTGAAAACGAGCAAGAGAGGGATTTTTTTGAACAATTAATCTCTGTTTCAGGAATAGGACCTAAGATAGGGATTGCCATAATAACTATGTTTAGTAGAAAAGAGTTAGAGAGTAAGATATTAGAAGGTGATGCAAAATCTCTTAGTAAAGTTCCAGGTTTAGGGATGAAAGGTGCTCAGAAAATAATATTAGAACTTAGGGGAAAGATAGATTTCGAACAGAAAGAAAGTTCGGATGATTCTATCATTAGAGAACTAAAAGAGGCATTAAAAACCCTTGGCTTTTCTGGATCTCAACTAAAGGAGAGTGTAGAAGTAGGGGAGAAAATCTTAAAGAAAAACAAGGATATTAGTATAGAGGAATTAATTAAGAAGGTGCTTAGCAAATGATAGAGTCCACATCAAAATCGAAGAAAGGAAAGAAGAAGTTAACAGATTCTCCCTCGGAGGAAGCAATCGAATTAGAACAGAATATTAGACCAGGTAGTCTGGAGGAGATGATTGGGAGAGATCTCGAGAAAAAGACCCTCCGGATGATGATAGATTCCGCAAAACAGAGAAAAGAAGTTATAGACCATATTCTTTTTTATGGACCTCCAGGATTAGGAAAAACGACTTTTGCTATGGCAATTGCTAATGAGATAGGGGCCTCCATAAGAATAACTTCTGGTCCTGCAGTAGAAAGACAGGGAGATTTGGCAGCAATCTTAACAAGCTTAAAGAGAAACGATGTCCTATTCATAGATGAAATTCACAGATTATCTAAAGTTGTAGAAGAAATGCTTTACCCAGCTATGGAAGATGGTGTCTTGGATATAATAATGGGGAAAGGGACTGCTGCCAAGACTATTAGATTAACCTTAGAACCTTTTACTCTAATTGGGGCTACAACCCAAGTAGGAAGAATTAGTTCTCCTATGAGGGAGAGATTTGGTCTTATTCAGAGATTAGATTTCTTTACTCAAAACGATCTGGTATCAATATTAGAGAGGGCAAGTAAACTTTGGGATATAAAGATAGATAAGGATGCACTTAAAATGCTAGCAAACAGTTCTAGGGGGACAGCAAGAACAGGACTTAGGCTTTTGAGGAGAGCCCGAGATTATGCTCAGAGTAGGGGAGTAGAGAAGGTGGACACAGAAGTCGTTTTGGAAACGATGAAGTTATTAGGTGTAGATAAAGAAGGTTTAGAGGAAGTAGACAGAATAGTTCTTAAAACACTGTTAAATAATTTCGGTGGAGGGCCGATAGGGTTGTCCACATTAGCTGCTTCTATCTCCGAGGATGAAGTTACTCTTGCAGATGTATATGAACCATTCTTGATGAAAAGAGGTTTTATTAAAAGAACTTCCAGGGGAAGGGTTCTTACTTCCAAAGGATTAAAATATTTAGAATCTATGGACAATGAATAGGGGGATAACGACAACAGACGAGGAAAAAAGAGGAAAACTTCTTATATTAGCTGCCTTAATTGCTTTGGCAATATTTATATCTAAGATTACCCAGGCACAGACGCAGGTCGTAGTTTGGAGAGTCTATATGAACGCTGGAATTTACTTTGTTGTATCCTTCATTGGTTTGCTTTGGGCATTTAACTTCAAAGTTAAGAAAAAATCTATACTCTTTCTTTTACAGTCAGCACTTTATGTCTTTTCTCAAGCGATATTTATTGAATTTTTCTTCTTTCAAAAATTTAGTCGTATTTATGAGGCTCTAATCCTTCTTCTTTTGATGTTCCTAGTCTTCATCGGTAATTACATATCCTTTTTGACGGCAAATGTTTTAAATGTGGATCTTTTTAAAAAAATTCCTCTTGCTCAGGTTGGTAGAACCTCCTCATACCTAGTTTCTCTTTTAATGATGTATTTTTTAACATTCAGTCTTTTAGTAACAGGACTTGAAGTATATATTTTAATTCCACTTATTTTTCTTGCATATACTTTAATAATCTATCTTCATTATTTAAATGTCGGCATAGGGGAGGGGGAGTTGTATAAAAAGACCCTTCTTACATTGTTAATCACATTTATTCTCTTCTTGGGGATTTTTCTTACGGGAGATTCCCACGAGATAGTTGCGACCATTCCTGTGCTAGGGTACTATTTCTCAGTAGGGGTAGTCAGCCAGGAGAATATTACATATGTGAAAGAAAAAGGGATTTATTTTTATATAATAATTCTTATACTTTTATTCTTCTTAGCAGTTTTTTTGAACATCTAGTTTTTAAAAAAAGAGATAGTGTTTCATAGAGAGTAGGGGGTAGGGACCAAGCGTCCTATAGTGTGTAATGTCCTATAGTTATCACCGTGGATAATTTAGTGCTAATGCTTTTATTACCTAATAGTAGTAGGTTACTAGAATAATTTTTATACTGATTAATCATTCTAATTAGTTTAGAAATATCTCTCTATGTATATTTGTATACAGAAGGGTTCTCCCCTTTACGTAAATGTGTTATGATTTAAATATGTAAACCGAGTATAATCGCCCTTATATGCGGTCTAGTCTGGGGAGAGGCTCAAGAGCAGATTATATATCTAAAATAAATCTAAAATATCCAACTAATTAAATATGAATATCAGACCTCTTAAAATTCATTTATTATTTTTAAATAAAACCTCCCTACTTGAATTTTTACAGAGATGCCAATTTTCTAAAAAAAGACCCCTACTCCTTGTTTGGTCAAATTCTTAATTTAATATACAATACAGTATGAAAGACTTTCCAAAATTAGAAGATCAAGATGACTTCCTACTTTCTTTACAGAATAATAATTATAGTACCAAGACTATACATAATTACGCACGTGACCTTTGTATATTTGCAACCTTCTTATACTTTAGAGGTGTGGAATTTAAGGATGTTAAAAAAAAGGATATAGATACCTTCAAAGGATACCTAGTTGCGGGTCAACATTTGAAAGATTTAGACAAATTTAGGGAGGAATATGCAAAAAACGTTGTTAAATCAGGGGTTAAAGGTGGCGAGGCTCTTAGCGACGATTTAAGCCCTCAAGAATTTGTTGATGATATAGTTGCACCTTCTGGAGAGCAAAAAAAAGTGGTGAAACCCACGGGAAAGTTTGAGAGTGATTTTTTGACAGATGTTTACTCCAAGGTATATGGAAGTCTTGGGAAATTATCTGGGAGTTCAAATTCGTCTAGTAAAAAAAGAAAGGGTTTGAGTCCAAGAAGCGTAAATAGAATGCTTTCATCTCTGAGGTCATTTTTAAAGTTTAGAATCTCTTATGACTTAGAAATACCATTGCCTCCAGATGCAGTTGATTTAATGAAAGCAGAAAAGAAAAGTAAGAAGGTTGCGAGTCTAGAGCAACTGAAGCAATTGATTGAAGCACCAATGGTTTTTGAAAAGAATCAGGAAGTTGCTATAAGGAACAGATGTATGTTGGAAGTTTTATTTGCAACAGGTATGAGAATATCTGAACTTGTTGGTTTGGATTTAGATCAGCTGAATGTTGAAGGAAAAATATACATTCTTGGGAAAGGTAAAAAAGAAAGGTCTGTGTATATGACTCCAAGGAGCTTAGATTGGTTAAATAAGTATCTTATTGTGAGATTGAAGCATGCGTTTACAGATAGAGACGAGGGGGAACAGCCTGCGGAAATGGAGAAGTTTTTTATAGAAAATTCTGAAGAAAACGGCCGTGAAACATCCGCCTCTGAAGAGTTAAATTTGGAAATTTTTGATAAAGGAAATAGAAAGTATATACAGTTGGTAGAAGATTATAGAAAGAGTGGAATGTTAAATAAGTTTGACTCCCCTGCTCTATTCATTCCATTCTCTGGTAGAAATGCTGGAAAACCAAATGCAAGAATATCTACAAATTATTTTCAGGAAAGAATTGTCGTGTACAGAAAGAAGTTAGGTATACAGATTCCTACTTCTGCACATAGTTTAAGGCATGGTTTTGCAACTTATTTAGCAGAGGAAGGTGCAAGTCCTGCAGCTTTACAGATACTTTTAGGGCATGAGAGCTTGAATACAACTACTAGGTATGTTCATGCAAGTGAAAAGTTTGCAGAAGAGACCGTTAGGAAGAACCATCCTCTAAAGTAGAATTACTCTGAGAATTTGTTCATAACTTCAGCATAATCTTCTGTTTGTTGTGCTATCTGAATTAACTTGATGGCATCTGGATCTCCGGCTTGTGCTCTTTGTGCTAATTGCTTTGCTTCTTCTACGGCAACTGAGAACTGTTCTAGTAAGTCTTCGTAGATATTCTTTATCTCTTGATCTGCCTCATCTCCGTAGACTGTTGTTGCTATTTCTGCAATTATGGTTTCAAAGTGCTCTGGTGATTTAGCTTCTTTTATACGGGTCTCCATAACTGTTAATTCTTCATCTGTGGATTTGTCAGCATATTCATGGAAGACTATTTCTAATACTTCCTCTGAGAGTGCTTCAAATAGTTCCTCGGCTTCTTTTTGGGGTAGGCCAAACTGATTTATTTTCTCTTTTATTTCATCCATCTTCTTTTAATTTAAAGTTATTTATATTAAGGATTTAGATTTTTTAAAGCTTCTGCTGTCGCTGTTGCTACATCTTGGAGATTAGTTCCGGGTGTGTAAGCTGCACTTCTGAGTCCTTGGTTAAAGATTTCTCCAGCTTGTTGTCCATAGAGCATGTCTTTAGTTACTCCTAATTCTGATAACTGGCTTAAGAATTTCCCTTGGAGATCGGGGACTGCTCCTTCGACAACTCCTCCTTGGGGTACAAATAAATCGGGACCTCTCCATCCCCATTTAGATGTATCCCAACCGAGTTCTCCTGTTTTTAGCCAATTTCCTGAAGCGAGTTCAGAGCCAGTAGTTGATACTGGCTGAGTTGTAGGTAATTCAATAGAACCCTGTGGCGGAGGAACTTCTCCAGTGGGAGGTGCTCCTCCAGGGGTTCCTTGGGGTGGAGGTTGTTGTCCTGTAGGTGGCGTTTGTCCACTTGGAGGTGGCGTTTGTCCACTTGGAGGTGGAGTTGGTTGGTTGAACATATTAACAATGCTTTGGACGGCTTTCCCGACTCCATACCCAGCGGTTCCTCCCATTAAGGCCGAGGATACTTCTCCAAGTCTATTTGCCCACCATTCATTTCTCTTAATTCTCTTATCTATTTCGGCAAGTTCAGTAACGGTCTTATTTTTTCTGTCAGCATATTTCAAACTGTTAGATTTGGTTCTAAGTTTTTCAGAAAGTTTAATCCCCTGTCTTCCGATTATAGGTCCTCCTAGACTGACTGCTATTAGGGCAGCGGCACTAACAGGAGGTGTTAAGGCTCCAACACTCATTCCCGCAACGAAGGAACCAACCTTTATAATGGTATGTTTTTTCTTTCTTTTTCTCGCACTTTCTTTCTCCACGGTCTGTAGTTGAGTATCTATTGTCTTTTTAGCTTCTAGGAGATCAAAATATTGGATTTTTTCTTGATCTGTTAAAGGTCTGTTTTCTTTAATAGCATCTAATTCTGCCAATTGTTTCTCTAGCATTGCAGATTTTTGTTCAGGGGTATTCTCTCCTCTTAGGCTTGCAATCTCTTGGGCTTGTGCGTCAAGCTGCTGTCTTAATTGTTCTGTTTCAGCTGATGCTCCCCCAGGGGCTGGGGCTTCAGGTATTTCTGGAGCTTCAGGTATTTCTGGACCTTCAGGTACTTCTGGAGCTTCAGGTATTTCTGGACCTTCAGGTATTTCTGGAGTCTCGGGTATCTCTGGAGTCTCAGGTGTTTCTAGTTGTCCACCTTCACCGATTCTGCTAATTAAATCCCTATACAGAGCACTACTTCTTTCAGAATTTAGTCTCTGTTGCTCTAGAAGTGTATCAAACCTTTGACTCATTAGTCCTTGGAATTCTTGTGAGAGTCTCATATGTTCAAGCAACTGTTCTTGTGTCAAACTTTCAGACCCTTGTATCTCCGCTAATTGACTACTTATTCCTTCTAATCGACTCTCTATTTCAGAAAGTCTCTCTTGAGTCTTTGATAGATGCTGATCTATATTTGCAAACACCTGTTGAATATTTGATGTTTGCTCTGGCTCTGTATCCAATGGTTGTGTTGGTCCAATATCCTCTGCAGATCCTTCTGGAAGATCTCTTGCTAAGAATCCTAGGTATCTCTGAGCACTCTCCTCATCCATTAATTCTGTTAGCGATTCTTTGAAAGATTTTCCTTGTAAGTCATTTTGTATTTCCTTACTATCTCTTAAAAATTCTTGCCCCTTCTTAGATAAACCACTAGAACTCTTCTCGTTCCATTTACTTAATTCTTCTAGCTTTACATCTTTTCTTAACACAGTTCCATCTTGAGATTCTTTCCAAACCCTGACTCTGTCTACTCCGTCCTGGTCTTGGAATACTCCAGTTGCGAACCAATCATCCTCCATTTCGCCAGAAGTCCGCTGCACTTTCAGATTGTATCTTGGTTTCCCAGCTCTAAGAGTTTCTTCAACGGAAGGGATTTTGTTTTTCTCAGCATTCCTATCTAAAGCTTCTTGATGAGCATCTGTTTTTCTAGCCTCTTCTTGTATCTTTTGGCTTTCAGTAAAAAAAGTTTGGGAAGCTTGAGAACCAGGACCAACACCACTAAACAATTGGTCATTTCTTGAATTTGCTTGTTCCACTTCTCTTTGATGTCTTGCATTAGCTTCCCTTTGTGCAAGATCTGTATTCATCTCCTGCCTAGCTGCCTCTATGTGGTGGTCTCTTACATGTAATGTGGCATTATCATTATCTGGACTTGCAAACTGCCCCTTTTCGTCCTTAAGATATGCCCTGTCCTGAGGATTTTGTCCCTGCATCGCCTCTTGGACGTATTGTGCCCTTGTTTCTTCTACAGAAGATTCAGGAGCTTGTTCATTACTGGGGAGATGCGTTGCTGGGCTTTCCATAATATCCTTATTTCAACTTATATTCTTGCCCAGAATAAGTGGGCAGTTTTATATATATAATTTACTTTCAAATCACCCTTATGTCAAGAAGACAGGACTAGAATTTTCTTCTGATCTTCTTACCATTGTAGGTTTCTTCTACAGTAAATGGAGTGTTATTAAAATATAATATTTCGAGCAGAGCTTCAAAACCATGTTTAAACCACCTCATCTTCTTACCTTCTTCAAAATTTCTTGGTTTATAATATATATCTACATCTTTAAATTTTAATTTCTCCCCACCGACCTTTCTGTAGCGTGCCAACTTTGCTGTAATCTCCGGTTCTAAACCGAAGTTCGAAGTTGATTCCAAGGAACTAAATATTGATCTCATGATTGGTCCCCTCACCATTTTGTAGCAAGTCTCCATGTCCCGAGGAGCAAAACCTTCTGGTCTTGTTAATAAATTGGACAGGAATGTGACAAATCTATTCCCGAGACTATGTACTAAACTATTAAACTTATTAGATTTGTTAAACCTGTTCCCATATATTACGTCTAAATGAGGATTAGAAAGGAATATCTTTACAAACTTTACTAAATCCCGAGGATCATATTCTAAGTCTGCATCCTGCACAACGACTAAGTCTCCAGTAGAGTTTAATATTCCCTTTTTAACTGTTTGTGACTTGCCTTTATTCCTCTTGTTTTCCAGCACTATGAATTCTGTGTCCTCAGGAGGCCTCTTTATTGCCTTGTTTATGAAGGTCATGGACTTGTCTGTTGATGCATCATTAACAATGATAATTTCTTTCCTAATCTTCTTTGGAAATTTAAGTTTTTTAACCTTTTCAATTATTTGGGAAACTGTTTTCTCTTCGTTATATACAGGAATAACAATAGAAATTTTCTCAAGCTTCTCATTTCTACTATGGTATGGAAACAATTTTTTGTAGTATGCATCCACCATCTTTTCTTTAGAGAAGTTTTCTTCTGTCCTTTTTACTATTTCCTGAAGATATTCTTTGTCTTCAGATTTAGAGATTGCCTTCTCCAATTTCTTCACAAGGTCCTTTATGTTATTTCTCTTAAAGATATATTCTTCCGTTCTAACTTTTCTTGCCATCTCTTTATTGCTAGGGGCATCTGACATTACGGGAATATTCCCCATTGCCATAGCTTCTAGATTTGCTATTGCTAAACCTTCGCTGAAGGAGGAGTTGATATATATTTTAGATTTTTCAAGAAGGGACAGAAAATCTTCGTGCTTTAAAAATTGTTCAACTACTCTTATGTTTTTGGGAAGATCTAAATGTTCATATCTTAGGGCACTTCCTAGGCCTATTAACATAAAAAGCCATTCAGGGTGCTTATCTGCAAGTTCAATGTATGATTTAAGGACAACTTGTGGATTTTTTACCTTAATCCATTTACTTGCCCAGACAACGATATTTTCTTTCTCTTCTATCTTCAAAGAGGAGGTGTCTAGGTCAAAAGAATTGTATATTACACTTATTCGTTCTTTCTCTACATTGAAGTTTCTGCTTATCCATCTTTTTCCAGTTTTAGACACTGCTATTACTTCTTGTGCCCCTGACAGGACATAGCCAAAAATGTGCTGGTCTAGCCAGTTTATAACTTTTGTGGCAACTTCCCCCTGCATGTATATTTTTCCTGCGTTGTGTTCTATCACGGTGTATGGACGGGAAAGAAGGTCGCATATGAAGTGAGTAATTAAACTACTGGTTAGGTGCCTACTATGGATTATGATTCTGGCATCTGGGTTCTCTTGAATAACCTTCATCGTTTTGAAAAAGAAGCGTATTCCGAAGATGGGATAGGTGTTCTCAAAGAGGTTTACAGGTTTGAAACTAATTTTTGTAAAACCATCTTCTTCTTTTTCGTAAGCTTTATCTGACCCGAATAATGCTAAACATTTGATACCTTTTTTAGATAAACTCTCTAGTAGGGTAAATGCCATATTTTCCAACCCCCCTACCCTAGGCGGGAAGTAGTGGGAAATTGATATTAGATCATATTTGTTTTTGCTATCTTTTTCTTCTGTCATTTAAACAGTATAAAGTTATCCGATATATATATTAAATCCTTCTTGAGTCTCTTCTGATCCTTAATTAAATCTTCGCTTATTTTGTTAATAGAATATGAGTTATTGGCGGGTAATGAGTAAACATTGTATAACCAAGCTTGATCATTAAGTTCTATAGAGCGATGCAATCTTGAGGTATATAGAATTGTTATATCTTCTCTTGCAGGGATCCCTGGGGAGGTTAAGAGATCTTCATAGGTTTCTATGCTAGGATTCTCTAGGTATCTCAGGAGGTTTTTTCTAGTTTCCAGATCCATATATTGTGCATTTGCAGTATCTACATTCCCTAGGGAGGCTACTATTATTTGCGTATAAGGATCTGAGACTATGAACTTGTTTGTTAGGTTATTTTCGTTTAGATATTCAATGATGGCTTCATCCTCTTTAACTATGGCAGAGGCGCTTCCATCTTCTTGAGTATAGAAAGTGAGATACCGATTGTATTGCACAAAGTAATTTAACCCCCAAATTGGGATTAAGAGCATGAATAAAACAATTTTCATAATGGGTTTAAATCCCAGCTTCCATATGTATTTAATTATTAAAATTGAGGAGAAGAATCCTAATCCAATTGCAAATTTATTCGCATAGGTAGGTGCTAGGAAATAAAAGATTATCCCAAAGGCTATAAAGGATAACAAAGATAGGTCTTCCATATCTCTTTTTCTGTTTAGTAAAACTGATAAATAAGCAACAAGGATAAGTAACCATCCAGCTCCTAGGTTTTGAATATATACTGTTAAGTTGTTGGGGTAATATGCATTTGTTAGGCTCCCTACTGTCTCAACAGCTTCTTTTTGTAATAACTTTTCTGTACTAAAGCCGGCGATATTAGCCAAGCAGAAAAAGATTACAGTAAGAAGAAGCAAAAGTAGGAAGATAGTTTTTTCCTTTCTAGTTTTGAGGTTCTTTATTATTAAGAATCTAAACCATAGATAACCTGCAAAAACAGCCCCGATTACAAAGTGTGTAGAGATTAATAATATGGAGATGAAGAATAGTTGAGGAAGTTTAAGATCCTTCTCTCGGAGTGTAAGGATTAAAAGGTAGAGTGCGAATGTTTGGGGTATGAAGAAAACAAAATCATAACCGCCCATTACAAATGTAAGTAATGCAAGTAGAACTCCAAGTTGGGACCAGAGTGTACTCTTGGTTATTTCTTTCAACTTCAAATAGATTGGTATGCTAGCAACCAAAGGGAAGACTATGTCCAATACATAAAAAGTTTTGATGGGGTCTGACCCTATGAATGTCGAAAAATTTCCTAAAATTATATGATAAAAAGTTGTGTACCCATGTTGCAAAAACAGGTTTGAACACTGTCCAGGTAGCAAGCAGAGTATCCCGTTATTAAACATCTTATTGGGGACTGTTATGTGCTGTAGATAATCTAATGCAACTACAGAATCTCTTTGTCTAATGAGGAGGAAGGTGAAAACGACATATATTATTGCAGGAAGTATTCCAGCGAAGATTTCGCTTAGTGTGAATTCGGACTCGTTACCAGATTTGTTATCTCCTATTATAAATAGTAGAAACAGTACATTCCATAAGATGAGGTTAAATATTACCCCAAAGGGGAGAATTTCACTGAAGGAGAGTCCAGTTAGGTTTGCAATGATAATTTGTAAAAGGAATTGAATTGGGAAATATAGGAAAGATAGTGCTGAAACGAAACCAAAAAGTCTGGATTTAAATATAACTCTAGATAGAAAATTAGGGAGTGTGAGTGTAGTAAAGATTAAATAACCAATAAAGATGTAGTTGTTTGCGAAGGATTGTAGGCCATCTGTAAATAAGGAGAACATAAAATAGCCTAGCATTCCAATATTTATTGTTAGAGATATTGTGTCAAACATTACTGTTTGTTGCAGTTAATAGTTAATTTAAGATTGTATTCTACATTTGGGCTATAATCTCTTTTCAGGATGAGTGTTTGGTTGTTACCTGTTACATCATAATCTAATAGAGAGTCATAGATTTCTATCTTACAGCCTTTATCCTCGAAGTAAACGATTCCAGGTTCTGTGGAATTTCTATACTTTGTTTTATTAGAATAATCTAATTGGATAGCATACTTAAGCCCCTCTTTGAATTGGTAAGCGGTGGTTGAATCTATCTTAAGGTCTAGACTTCTGTTATCTATTGGGGTTATGATTGTCTCTCTTTTGTTCTCTTCGTTTTCTACATACTCGTAAAAGAAGTCAGTCCTTACAATGGACGCTTCTAGTGTGCTGTTTTTTTGTATATTTGTAATTACATTGAAGGGTTTTTCTGTTATCTCTTTGTAGTCTGTAACATGGTCATTTTTTGAGGTGATTTCTATATACTCTGCATTAGGAAGTTGTATTATTAGTGATTGTCTCTGGTTAATAATTTCAAAGTTCTTGTATTGAACATACCGGTAGTAGCGATTTATGGATAGGAATATACCTAATAAAACAGCTACTATAGTAAGTAATTTCAGATAGAAGGTTTTCATATATACAATATATATGTATTTTGGATAAAAAAAAAGATAACGGTTAGGTTATCTTGTATAAATTTCAAAAAATAAACCTCCCCCACAGAATAAATGAAACAAATGACAGCATAAAGCTAGTCAAATATCTCTCTGTGAGGGAGGAGTTGCTGGATTGGAGGGTTAATTTTCGATTGTCTCTGAAGTGGAGAAAAACTTTGCTTGTGAATTAACACAGGCAGGATCTCCGACTAAGAGCCAAATGACCTCATCGGTCTCAACGGTTGTGTACTCAGCATCTGGCATGACCAAAATTACATGGTCTATATCCCTATCGGGTTTTACCAGAGCTGGTCCTGTAACTGTGGTTCCTTTCGGAACAACTTTCCCTTCAGAAGTATAGCCTTCCGCAAAGCGGCAGACTTTTTCCCCCTGAGTGAAGGTTACATCCCCAGTGGGGGTGTCAGTAGGGGTGGTGAAAACCACCTCTTCGGCATCGCACACGCATTCTGGACACTCTGGGTAAGCATGGAAATTTCCCCAAATTAGGGAGACCATCCACAGTGCAAAAAGCGCTATGGCGACAATACCAAAGACTTTCAACAAGAACAATCCCAGATTTTTCATAATAGACCTCCAAGTCTATAGTTAATTTTGATTGGTTTTATCCAATCCAGCAATCCAAAAATCAATCTAATCTATTGATTTCTAAATAACTGGATTGGTATCAATCAAAAACTCCAGCATTTTTAAAGAACGTTGTCCTTTTATATAAATAAAAGAGACATTAAAAAGATATATAACAATCTCTATGAATGCGTCTTTTATTAAAGGTAGTGGAAAACTTATATTTTAAAGAGCAGGTTCTTCTATTACAATCCTAGTACATTATACCATTTTTATGTCTTGTAAGTCAATACTATGGGTTAGCGGGAGGAAGACAAACTTCCCCCCTCACCCTATCTACAAGTTAAGCTATTTTATTGCTTAAAAACTTAGAAACTCCTATAAATCCTAATCCAGAAACATAGGCGGATACAGCCACTATATTAAACAATACAGCGTCTGCTAAACCCGTATCCTCAGGGATATGAGGACCATAAGGGGTATATCCGTCAGCTGATACTGGGGATCTAAATAGTGTCAAGATTCCAAAAGCAAAGATAGCTAACAAGAAGACTTTATTTATCTTCTTCATGGCAGATTGTAAAGAACAATTTAACTACGAGTACATTATACCCTATAGTTATATTCTATGCAATATCTACCTTCTAGGTGGAAGTGCCTACTTTCTGTTTTAATTCACCCTATTTAGATACCTAAATACCCTAACTGGAGAATTATACATTCTACAAGTATAAAGAATGAGGTCTGCATCGTAGTCTGTAATCTGTGTATTGTCCTCCACTTTATATACTTCAAATTCATAGCTTCTTTGATCCCAGATTATTTGAACCCTATCCCCTACTCTGAGTTTAGGGAGATTGTAAAAGGAACTTTTTTGTCTAAAGTCAGAACTCCAATATACATAACCGAATCTGTGTGCAGCAATTATTATTGGCAAATCATTAATCTCTGGTGTTCCAAAACCTGGAACTATCCAGATACCCTCTTCTAGGCCTTCATCAGCATTTTGTTTCTGGGATATCTTTGAATCCACCCCTATTGAAGCAATTCTCAGGATATTCTCTTTAGGTAGGGATGTGTCTAATGGAGGAAGTGTTACTTTAGACTCTTCGATCTTCTCAATCTCCTCTGGTTCATACTCCTCTATCTCTGTTAACTGCTCTTGTATTGTTGCGGCCTCTGTCTCTGTTGCTGTCTTGGAGAGTGAATACCATATTTGGGGGTAGAAAGTTATTGCAATAATGGAGAAAGCGAAGAATATTAGAACGATACCAAACACTAAATATATTTTAGATAGTACTTTTAAAAACTTCTGATTCATTTAATTAGTTCTTACTTCTTAAATATAACTCTAATATCATACCACCATTAACCATATCCTGTGCATATTCCTTTCCTATATATCTGTAATGCCAACTTTCATAGCTATATCCTGTTACACTCTCATAACCTGCAGGATACCCTATTACAAAACCATACTTCCAGGCGTTATCTGCTAACCATTTACTAGCCTGTGTGCTAGCAAAAGTTCCCCCTAACCCATCATTTATCTCTACACTACTAAAATCTATTGCTGTTCCTAATTGGTGTTGACTATGTCCTGCTCTAGCAGATATTTTGTCTGTAGCGGCAATATTACCTCCATTAACACTTAGCCAGTAATTATATGTACTCTGCTGTGTGGCGTATGAGCGATATGCCGATCTAATACTTAGGTCTATACCATCTTGAATTGCAGCATTGGCCATCTCTTGTAGGTCAGATATTAAAATCCTTCGTATTAAGTAATTTGCATTATTAAAACACCTTAGATTTGTTACATGGCTACAAATACTAACTAAATCTGTAGGAGCGTATGTGCTAGGAAGTTGGTATTCTTTGTTTACTAGGGCTAAGAGATCATCTCCACTCCGAGTAACTCTCTTTATATCTTCGGGGTAATTCCACCAAGAAGATGTGGTGAGAGTTGATACGGGACTTCTAGTAGCTGCTTTGACGGGAGATATTTCCTCTTCCGCTGTTTCGTGTACTATTTCTCCTGTGACGATTGCTGTTTGTTTTATCTCTTCACTACTCTCTTGTGTGTGTACAATGGTATATGTATTTGCCGAGAGGAGGAATACAATTATTGAGCTTATTATTTTATTCATACCTATATATTACAATATATAATGCTGTTTCAATAGTAATATCCTTACAAGCTTGTTTTACGGTTATCTAGGTCAGGAAGTATATTTCTCTCTGTATTAGAATAAATTAATAAATTTAGAGGAGTACGGAAATGAGTTTAACAAAGAAAAAAATGGAGATTATTAATGAAATAATGACTTTGTATGTTAAGTATGTGAATGCTAATTTAGCAAATGACTTAAAGGAGGTTAATAAGGAGATAGCGAAAGGGAATTTAGAAATGGGACTTACATATGACGAATTAGCAAAAAATATTAAAGAGATTTCAGGGGAGGAATATTTTAGAGAGATAAGGATAGAGAGGATAGAATAATTGTGTGTGGTTGCTTTAGAGTACTGCAACAGTAGCAACTTTGTCTCCGTTATTTATGTTCATAACTTTTACTCCAGAGGTCTGTCTTCCTTGAATAGGAACATCTTTAAGATCTGCTCTTATAACCTTTGACTTCTCAGAGATGACAACAATCTCTTCCTCATTTTCTGACAACAACCTTGCTGAAGAGACATCTCCTGTCTTTTTTGTTACTCTAAATGTAAAGATTCCTGTTCCACCCCTCTTCTGTGTACCATATTCCTCTAAAAGTGACATCTTTCCATAACCAAACTCAGATAATGTAAGAAGCCTTTGTTTCTCACTCTCTACTATCCCCATACCGATTACACAATCATCTTCCCTCTTGAAACTGATACCTTTAACACCCTTTGTGTTTCTACCCATTGGTCTAACATCTGTCTCTTTAAACCTTATGGATTTTCCATGCTTGGTTATTATTATTACATCATCTTCTCCCGTTGTAGGTCTAACCCAACTTAGATTGTCTCCTTCTTCCAGATTTATAGCAGTAAGACCATTACTTCTTATCTTTGCAAATTCCTTTAATTCTGTCTTCTTAACAGTTCCGTTTTCAGTAGCCATAAGGAAGTACTTGTAAACCTTATCTTTATTTTCCTCTTTGGAGATAACTCCTTTAGGATCTCTTGTTAAAACAGAAGTTACAATTTCATCTGGACCTAACTGTATTAAATTAACCAAAGGCAAACCCTTTGCTGTCCTTCCTAATTCAGGGATTTCAAATATTCTTAGATTGAATACTTTTCCTTTATTTGTGAAAAGCAAGAGCTCATCATGAGTGTTGCAGAGGAATGCATGTTCTATGAAGTCACCTTCTTTTGTTTCTCCTCCAGATACACCCTTCCCTCCCCTATTTTGGGATCTATATGTGTTAGGAGGTAGTCTCTTTATATATCCTGTGTGTGTAATTGTGACAAGAGTATCTTCTGAAGCTATCATGTCCTCCTCGGAGATTTCATCGATTTTCCCCTTTACAACCTTTGTTCTTCTGTTATCACCATATTTCTCTTTAACTTCTTCTAAGTCATTATTTACAATCTCTAGAATTCTATCTTGGTTTTCAAGAATTTCGTTATATTCCTTGATTTTTTTCTTAATTTCTTTATGTTCATTCTGCAATTTCATCCTTTCTAAAGCTGCCAATCTCCTCAGTTGCATATCTAAAATTGCTTGTGCTTGAACCTCAGTAAAGTCAAATTTGTCCATAAGGTTGGTTTTAGCAGTGTCCTGAGATTTAGATTTTCTAATTGTTGCAATAACCTCATCTAACATATCCAAAGCTTTAAGCAAGCCTTCTAAGATATGGCCTCGATATCTCGCTTCTGCAAGGTCAAACTCATACCTTCTTATTGTTACTACCAATCTAAACGAAAGGAATAATTCTAAGAATCTTCTTAAAGGTAATGTCTTTGGTTCCTGTTCTACAAGTGCAATCATGTTGGCATTAAAGACCTTCTGCATCTCCGTATACTTGTAGAGTTTGTTTAATACTGCTTTTGGCTGTGCATCCTTTTTAAGAATTATCACTAACCTCATGCCCTCTCTACTAGATTCGTCTCTAATGTCTGCGATACCCTTTATCTTTTTATCTTTAACAAGGTCTGCAATTTTTTCTGTCATGTGAGCCTTGTTAACTTGGTAAGGAATCTCTGTAACAACTATATGATATCGTCCCTTTTTTCCTTCGACTATAGAGGCTTTGGCCCTTTGTAATATTCTTCCTCTGCCTGTGGCATAGGCGTTTAATATTTCTTTCTGGTCATAGATTGTGCTTCCTGTTGGAAAGTCTGGACCTGGAATTATTTCTATTAATTCGGAGGGAGTTATGTCAGATTTGAATTCTGGGTAGAGAACTTCTTCATTCTTTTTCAACTCTGCTCTAAGTTCTTCGATCTTGTGTTGAAGATTAAGGTCATCTTTCCCAATGTAATTTTCTAAGTAATCTGTAGGTTTGGGATTTAGAGTCTCTGGAATCTCTTCCTTCGCTTCCTTCTTCTTTCTTAGGTTGTTGTATACCGCTTTTCCTTCCCATTTGTTGCCCTGTGTTATCATTTTCTGTAGGGCCTCTATTAACTCTCTCAGGTTGTGAGGAGGAATTTTTGTTGCCATACCCACAGCTATACCATCACTACCGTTGGCTAGAACATTTGGAAATAATGCGGGTAAGACTGTAGGTTCTAATCTAGTTCCGTCGTAATTTGGTACATATGTGACTGTTCCTTTATTTAGGTCATCTAACAAGGCAGGAGTAATCTTGGCCATCCTAGCCTCGGTATATCTCATTGCAGCTGGAGAGTCACCATCTATGGAACCAAAATTCCCTTGTCCATCTACTAGAGGATATCTTGTAGAGAAATCTTGTGCCATTTTTACTAATGTTGGATAAACAACAGATTCCCCATGTGGGTGGTAGTTACCTGATGTATCTCCTGCTATTTTTGCTGACTTTCTGTAATGTGCATTAGGATGAAGATTTAGGTCATTCATTGCGACCAAGATTCTTCTCTGTGAAGGTTTAAGACCGTCTTTTACCTCGGGGAGCGCTCTTGAAACAATAACGGACATAGAGTAGTCAAGATAATTGGACTTCATTTCGTCAACGATAGATCTAGCTACTGTGGTCCCAGGTTTAAAGGTTAAGTCTAAATCTAAATCGTTATTCTCTTCTGTTTTTATGTTTTTTTCTTCAGTCATTTTTTAAACGTCTAAGTTAGCACTAGCCGCATAGGTTTGTATAAATCTTCTCCTTGGTGGAACCTCTGTTCCCATGAGCATTTCAAATGTTTTTTCTGCCTCTTCCGCATCTTGGATTTTGATTCTTTTGAGTACTCTTGTTTCTGGATTCATAGTTGTCTCCCATAACTGGTCAGGGTTCATTTCTCCTAGCCCCTTGAATCTGTTTTCTACGGGTACCTTTCCTTCTATTTTTGCTTTCTTAACGAAGGCATCTTTCTCTGCATCACTTATGAAGTAGTATTTCTTCTTTCCTATCTCAACTTTATGTAAGGGTGGTTGTGCTACATATACATAGCCTTCTTTTATGAGGGGTTTGAAGAATCTAAATAGCAATGTAAGAACCAAAGTTGTAATGTGAAGTCCATCTACGTCAGCGTCACTCATTATTATGATTTTATGATATCTAAGTTTTGAGATATCTAAGGTTTCTCCAATACCTACTCCAAGGGCTGTTGTTACATCATTAAATTCGTTGTTAGAAAGGACTCTGTCCACCCTATATTTTTGTGTATTCATAATTTTACCTCTTAATGGAAGAATGGCTTGAGTGTGTCTATCTCTTCCCTGTTTTGCTGAGCCACCTGCAGAGTCGCCCTCTACTATGAATAGTTCACTAACAGTAGGGTCATTACTGGTACAATCAGCCAACTTCCCTGGTAGAGTTGTGGATTCTAATGCACTCTTTCTAATTACAGCATCTCTTGCTGCTTTTGCTGCTGCTTTCGCTTTGTTTGCTAGAACAGCTTTCCCAACAATATCTTTAGCTTCTTTAGGGTTTTCTTCTAAGTATGTTGTGATTTCATCCCTTACAACTCTCGCTACAATACTCTTAACCTCAGGATTATTAAGCTTTATCTTTGTCTGACCTTCAAATTGAGGGTCTGCGACCTTTACTGAAATTACAGCAGTTAAACCTTCTCTAACATCATCTCCACTTAAATTGCCATCTACCCCCTTCAGGTATTCTTCTTTTTGAGCGTAGTTATTAAAAGCACTAGTTACTGCAGTTCTAAAACCAGCTAGATGAGTCCCTCCCTCTGGATTGACTATGTTATTGGTATAGCATCTAACATCCTCTTCCATTCCATCTGTGTATTGCATCGCTACCTCAACTACAACATCTTCTTCTGTCTTATTAATGTAAAGAGGTTCTTCCCCTATTGTCTTGCTATCTATATTTAGAAATTGAACATAGGATTTAATTCCATCTTCAAAATAGAGGTCATATCTTTTCTCCTCTTCTTCGGTTTGGTCAATTACAGATATTCTTAACCCAGCAGTTAAATATGCATGCTGTCTACATTTCTTAACTATTGTGTCAAAGTCAAATTTGGTCTCAGAGAATATTGTTGGGTCTGGTGCAAATGTGTGTTCCGTGCCTGTTTCTTTTGTGTCCCCGATTCTTTTAACTGGGGCTACGGGAATTCCTCTTTCATATCTTTGTGTATATATTCCTCCGTCAAAATGAACAGTTGTTTGCATCCACTCAGAGAGGGCGTTTGTACACTTCATGCCTACTCCGTGTAGTCCTCCAGAAACCTTGTAAGCACCTTTCTCAAACTTACCTCCTGCGTGAAGGTTGGTCATTACCGTTTCTAATGTAGAAACTTTTGTTTCTGGGTGCTTATCTACTGGAATACCCCTACCATTATCTTTAACAGTAATTGAGCCATCATTATTTAAGATGACCCAGATATTTTTACAGTATCCTGCGATAGCTTCGTCTACAGAGTTGTCTAAAATCTCTGTGAAGATGTGGTGAAGACCATGCTTGTCAGTAGAACCAATATACATAGCTGGTCTTTTTCTTACTGCTTCTAAACCTTTTAATACTTGGATATCTGAAACTTTGTATCCTGATTTTTCGGCCATATTCTATCTAGAGTCTGTAATTTAAATCTCGTACCTTGAACTTTATATTTTACCTTTTTTAAGCCTAAATGTTAAGTCTTAAGTTGCATAATCATAGCTTCCAGAGTGAGCTTTCTATTGCAGTTTGAAGAGATTTTTTCTCTACTCTTTTCTACTACCTTAAGAAATTCTAGGTTCCTCTGGGAACTATCAATGTTACCATTTTTTATATCTAATTCAAGTTGCTCTCTGAGAGTTTCTTCTAGGGCATTTATGAAGGCTAGAGAATTCTCTTTATTCTCCGAATATTCATCAATTATATCGAATTGTTCTATTGAAGATAGCTCGAAAAAGGTTTCCATAATATTTTCGATATCGCTCTTGTCTTCATCAATATTCCCCTCTTTTTCTTCTCTTCTCTTTGGGTAAAGAATCACACCTCTAGATCTTATTGTTGGTAAGAGATTCTTTTCGTTGTCTACGCAGAGGATATATATAGATGTTTCTGAGGAATCTTCAAGACTTTTTAGCATTGAATTTTGTGCCTGATGAGTTAACTTTTGAGCATTTAGGATTATTCCTACCTGAACTTCTTCTTGGAAAGGTTTAAACCTCATGGACTGTTGTAGCTCTTTTACCTCTTCTATACCTATGGAATTTTTATCTTCTGAATTTAACAAATGAATGTCCGGAGAATCAGAGATCTCTTTGCCAAACAACTTGATAAGGAGCCTTTTAAGCTCTTGTTTTTGTAGTTGTTCTTTTTTGTGAGCAATTATGTAAGTCATTCTAAATTCTACCACACCACATAAGATTAGTGTCTTAAAAACTCCCAGATATTTCCTAGTAGTTGACTATCATTTGCGATTGGCTTAAACTGGAAGGAGATAATATTTGTATTAAATCTGCCCAATGGCTGCTGCAACCTCACTACTAAGGCATCTCCAAAATGTAGGATTAATCAATGACAATGATGTTAGCAAAGTCGTTCTGGAGAAAAGTCGCACACAAAAATCTGAGGAGGCAGTTCTTCTTGAGTTGGGATTGGTTACGGAGAAGGATATTGCTAAGAGCAAGTCGGAAATTTTCGGTATTCCCTTTGTCGATCTGGGTGAGGTAGATATTTCTGAGAGTATTTTGGCAGAGGTTAATGTGGAGAGTTTGAGCAAGTACAGAGCAATTCCTTTTGAGAGGGGTAAGGACTTTGTAAAGATTGCAATGCAGGACCCCTTTGATGTTCAAGCTACGCAGGCTTTACAGAGAAGATATCCTTCAGGGACTAGGATACAGGTATATATCACTACCAGTGAGGCGATAAACAACATTTTAGATAGAAGAGTTGGGGATGTTATGAGTTCTGAGGTCTCCGAAGCTCTTGAAGATGTTGAAGTCCCTGTTACAGAGATAAGTGAGGATCCTAACCTTTTTTCTAGTTCTGATTTATCCTCGGCTCCTGTTGCGAGAATTGTTAATTCAATGTTGCAGTATGCAGTCACCGCAAAGGCATCAGATATTCATATTGAACCTTTGGAAAAGAGGGTTAGGGTTAGGTTTAGAATTCATGGTGTTATGACGGAAAGGCTTACTTTGCCAAAGAATCTTGCTCCAGCAATTGTTTCTAGAATTAAAATCCTATCTAATCTTAAGATAGATGAAAGGAGGTTGCCACAAGATGGTAGGTTTCCTATTAAGATAGATGATACTAGAATAGACTTGCGTGTTTCTGTTATGCCTACAATTCATGGAGAGAAAGTTGTTATGAGGCTTTTGGAATCAGAGTCTGGTGATATAACTTTAGAAACTACTGGATTGAGAGGTAATGCTTATAAGGTTTTCGTGGATGCTTTAAGTGTCACAAATGGAATCTCTCTAGTTACTGGTCCTACTGGTAGTGGTAAAACTAGAACTTTAGCTTCTTCCCTTATTAAGATTAATGATCCTAAAGTAAACATTATTTCTCTTGAAAACCCTGTAGAGATTAGAATCTCTGGTGTGACTCAGATACAGATTAACCCAGATATTGGTCTTACATTTGCGAATGGTTTAAGATCTGTTTTGAGACAGGACCCTGACATAATAATGGTTGGAGAGATTAGAGATGAAGAAACAGCACAGCTGGCAGTGCAGGCTTCTCTTACCGGTCACTTGGTGTTATCTACTCTACACACGAATAGTGCTGCTGCAGCTATACCAAGACTTCTAGATATGGGTGTCGAATCTTATTTGCTAGCATCTACTTTGCGTTGTATTGTTGCCCAGAGATTACCAAGAAGGGTTTGTGAGAATTGTATAGAAGCCTACCCTGCCCCTCCAGAAGTTGTTAAGAATATTAAAGATGTTCTTGCAGGGAAACAGGAGTTTGATATCGTTTCTTATCTGCGAAGAGTCTATGCTTCGAAGGAAGCAAGTTCCAATGGAGATCCGATAACTATGAGGCCACCCGAGGTAGGTGCTGATGGGGAACCAGTTATTTATCTTTATAGAGGAACTGGCTGTGACAGATGTGGAGGCACGGGTTACTCTGGCAGAATTGGTATTTTTGAAGTTCTAGATGTGTCAGAAAAAATAAGTAGAATGATTATGAATAATGTCTCGGCAGATGAGATAAAAGATGTTGCTGTTGAGGAGGGGATGTTAACAATGCTTCAAGATGGTTATTTGAAGGCCCTAGAAGGTATAACTACATTAGAAGAAGTTCTAAGGGTTTCAAAAGAATAAATTTTTGGTATTATAAATATATATGGATCAAAATACTGCCCCAAAAAACAATCAACAGTTTTCTTACCCAGACTTTAGTTCAAATAGTAGTCCAGCAGATGGAGCCTCAAGCTCTCCTACTCCAGTAACTTCTGGTAGCCAACAAGATGACGATAAGAAAGTAGAAGAACTTAGAAAGAATTTAGACCAATTAGTTCAAGAGAATTCTCAACCAGTTGCAGATACTCAAGTTACAGAAATAGATGTAGCAACTGCCCCCAGACCTAGTGAGGAATTTACCCCTCCCCCACTTCCTGAAACAGGAGAGAGTGTCTCGGAATCGGGTGATATGTATGTTCAAAAGCCAACCCCTTTGCCTGGGAAAGAACAGAGGCTTACTCCTGATCAAACAGCTCAAGTGGATCCTGTTGTTCCAGTACCAACAGGAGAGGGTTTTGACCCTCTTCCTTCGGACTTGCCAAAATTCAGCGAGACCTTGGACACAATAATGCCAAGTGTAGAAGAGAAGGCTAGAGACTCGGAAGAGAAAGGACAGAAAGCACAGCAGGATGCCGTGCAGAAGCAAAGAGATATAGAGGACCAACGCAATCAAGGAGGAATTCAGATGACGACCGGTACTCCTGGCGAATTGACTATGCACCAATTGCTATCAGAGGCTGTTAATAGAAATGCTTCTGATTTACATCTAGCTGTTGGTTATCCCCCAATATTAAGAATAGATGGGGAGTTAATCAACCTGGATGAAAACTTATTAAATCCGGAAGATACAGAGAGATTAATATATTCGATATTGAATGATGAAAAAAAAGAACTTCTAGAGGTAAATAGAGAAATAGACTTTGCATACACTTATGAGGGAGCGATGAATGCAAGGTTTAGAATAAATGCTTATTATGCTATGAAGAATCTTTCAGCAGCATTGAGGTTAATTCCCTCTCGAATAAAAACAATAGAAGAATTAATGTTGCCACAGATATACAACCAGTTCGCGAAATTAAAGCAGGGCTTAATACTTGTTACTGGACCAACAGGTCATGGTAAAAGTACGACAATAGCTGCAATTTTAGAAGCAATAAATAGGACTAGGTTTTGTCATATAGTTACAATTGAGGATCCAATCGAATATGTTTTTGAAGGGAAGAAGGCTTTAATTGACCAGAGAGAGATGAACGATGATACCCATTCTTGGGATATAGCCTTGCGAAGTGCATTAAGACAGGATCCAGATGTTATTCTTGTTGGCGAGATGAGAGATTTTGAGACAATTGCTTCTGCTATTACCCTAGCAGAAACGGGTCACCTAGTATTTGCTACTCTTCATACTAACAGTGCATCTCAGACCCTTGACAGAATAATTGATGTGTTCCCAGAAAATCAACAACAGCAAGTTAGAACACAGGTTGCAAACACTCTGGAGGCTGTTATTGCTCAGAGACTTGTTCCTATGGATTCTGGTGGTAGAAGAGCCGTCTCGGAAGTTATGTTAAATAATTCTGCAGTGAGTAATATGATTAGAGAGGGGAAGATGCATCAGGTAGATAATGTAATTAGAACGAGTTCTGACATAGGAATGATCTACCTCGAGAAATCTCTGGTGAATCTAGTGAGGGAGGGTGTAATTTCCGTCCAAAGGGCTCAGGAATATGCAGTACACCCAGAGGAAGTTTTAAGATTATTAAAGAATTAATAATATGAAGAAATTTAAGTATTCAGCAAGAGATGCTAAAGGGCAGCCTGTAACGGGAGAGGTCGAGGCAAAAGATCCCCAAGCAGTTGCAGATATGCTACATGACAGAGGATTACTAGTTGTCTCAGTTAAGGAAGCTACGGGTATTAGCCTAGAGAGGCTTAATGAGATAAATATTGGTGGTGTCCCCATGAAAGAAAAGGTAGTTTTTATGAGGCAAATGGCAACTATGGTTGGAGCAGGTTTACCACTTTCTCGTTCATTGGAGATTATGACTCAACAGGTATCCAATCCTCAGTTTAAGAAGGTTTTGAAGAATGTTTTGGATTCTGTTCAATCAGGTAAAACATTGGCAGACTCTTTCAGGGCGGAAGAAGAAGTTTTTGACAAAATAACAGTTAACTTAATTGAAGCGGGGGAAGAGAGTGGTAACTTAGATATTGTTTTAGAAAAGCTGGCAACTGAGTTAGAAGAAAAGGATGAACTAGGAGGAAAGATAAAGTCTGCAATGATATATCCAGCAATTATTCTTGTAATTATTGCTGCTGTTATTTTACTTATGATGTTTGTTCTTGTTCCCGCGATGGCGGATATCTATGATGACTTTGATGCTGAGTTGCCATTTATAACTAGAGCTCTTATGAGTATGAGTGACTTCTTTATTAATTACTGGTGGGCACTTCTCGTGGGAGTTTTGGTGATCTTTATAGGAGGGAAATTTTACCTTGATTCTCCTGGAGGAAAAAGAACTTTCGACAAACTTGTTCTTAAGATTCCAATTGTTGGTGATATAGTTGCTAAGATGCAGATTTCTCAGTTTACTAGAATCCTTTCTTTACTCTTAGGGAGTGGTTTGTCAATTATTAAAGCAATTGAACTTACGGCAGACTCCTTAAGTAATTCTATGTTTAGGGAGACTCTGATGGAAGCAAAAAATGAAGTTGAAAAGGGAGGTCCTTTGGCTATCCCAATAGCTAGGAGTGAATATTATCCCCTACTCGTTAGTAGTATGGTTGCGGTAGGTGAAGAGACGGGAGAGATGGATACTGTTTTAGCTAAGGTGGCTGAGTATTATAAGAGTGAGGTAGATACTGCTACTGAAAACTTATCTACGGTTTTGGAGCCTGTATTTCTTGTGGTAATGGGAGTCGCTATTGGTTTTATAGCCTTAGGTGTTTATATGCCTATGTTCCAATTGTCTGCTGTTATGGGTTAGGCTCTTGACAGATCTGTTTGTTTTGTGTAACTTGTATACATATACAAAAATAAATTTTTAAACTGTCTAATTTTATGAATAAGAGAGTATATGGAGCATTTACATTAATAGAAATGCTCGTAGTTATGGGTATCCTCATAATCCTCATGGTTGTAGGTATTGCTGCAGGTAGTTTTGCACTAAATAGGGCATCAGATGTTGCTCATAGAAATGCTGCAGACCAGTTATATGAGGGATTGCAAGCGTATTATGTAGATCATAGAAGTTATCCCGGACCGAATGATTGTAAAGATCCGGATACGGGAGCCTCTGTTCTTTGTTCACCAAAAAATTTAATGACCGATCCCGACATGCTAGGTGAATATATGGATTTGGGTGCCTTTAGTGGGGGGTCTGGAGCGACGTTTATGTACCTTGTAGGTGGACCAAATGATGACCAGGCAGTTTTGGTATGTGTGACTATGAGAGGAGATTGGGAGACAAATCTTGGAAGAGACGATAGTGCAGTCTATTGTGCAGGAAATGGCTTTAATCAAAGTAACATGGGCGATGGAACCAATGTTATAGGACCTATAACCTCACCATTGATCGAGATGACGAATCCAGATCAGGCAACCGAATGGGCCTTTTTCGCGGGTGATCGTTTTTTGACCAGCTCGGATTGGGACGGTCAGGCATGGAAATAACTTTAATTAGCAGGGAATAAGGATTAGATAGTAAACGAACCCCTCTCAAACGGAGAGGGGTTTTTATTTTTCTGCTATTATATATCTATGACTTTCTTAAATATTTGGATATTCTTTCTAGGTGCTGTGATGGCAAGCTTTTTAAACGCTACACTTTATCGCCTAGAAGAAGGATATAAATATCCAGAGATAATAAAACTAGGATCACATTGTGAAAATTGTAAAAAGATTCTTAAATGGTGGGAGCTTATACCAATAATTGGTTACTTCCTCATAAGAGGAAAGTGTCCCAAATGTGGGAAAAAAGTAAATCTTTATTATCCTCTTTCTGAATTAGTATTAGGAATTACATTCACTTCTTTTTTTATCTATGCTATCCCTTGGTATCTATGGATAGTAGCCATATTCCTTTTTGTTCTCTCCTATTTTGATATTAAAGAACAGGCAGTATATAAAAACCTTGTCCATGCTTTTCTTGCAACTACCCTACTCTTTTATTTTCTTTTTGCCTTCAATATTGCAAACCTAGTACTTCCTATTATCTTTGCTGTTATGATAATAATCCTAAACCTTGTAAAAAAATCTTTTGGTTTTGGAGACCTCTTAGTTTTGCTAGGTTTAGGAATATTAATTTCTTGGCAACAGTACCTAGTAATGTTTTGGCTTGGAATAATGATAGCTCTACTCTACTCCTTGATACTTCTAGCTAGTAGGAAAGTAAGACTAAAGGGAGCTAAAGTTGCAATGATTCCCTTTTTTTCAATATCCTTCGTTATTACAGTTCTTTATGGAGAACAGATCTATTATTACCTTCTTAACTTTATGAAAATATGGTAAATTAAAGAATGGGAAATAAATATACTGCCTTTACCCTTATAGAGATGCTCGTTGTTATGGGCATCATGATGATCTTAATGGGTATGACTTTTACATCGTTTTCTGGGTTGCAGGATACCGTAAAAATGAATGAGTATATGCTTAATATGGAGCAAGATATTAGATCTGTTCAGAGAGCCTCTATGCTTCTTCAGAGGAATACGGAAGAGAATTGGTTATATGGTTTAGGTATAGATTTCTCCCAACTAGATCCAGATGGTAAATATATCCCTTTTAAGTGGTGTACACCTTTTTCTGATTATGGGGATGCTAGTACTAGAGGTAAGGTCCCGGGATATAGAGAAGGGGATGGAACTTTAGATGGAGCCAAACTGCCTGTAGGTGATATTGAAACAGGGTTGTGTATAGGTACAGAAGCACAAGGTAAGCTTAAATTGCTGACAGGTTATACTACGGATTTAACTATGCCAAAATCTACAGTTCAGTACAATTCCAATGTGCGATATGTAGTTTTCGAATCTGTTACTGGACGAGCTTTCTTTTATGATTTTGAAGGGAATCTTTTAAATTATTCTATGGATGGTGGTCAAGTTGTTATAGAGGATGATCCCTCTTCAGTGGAAGAATTAGATTTTACGATAAAATCGCTAGGTGCAGCTGCTCCTAGGACTATAAGGGTTCACCATCTGTCTGGAAGGATAGAAGCTATAGTTGGAGAATAAAATAAATATGAAAGTAGATAGAAAGAACAAAAAATATAAAGCATTAGGATTTGTAGAATCCATGATAGCCATAATGGTTCTTGGTATGTCCTCTGTTGTTTTAATGCAGATAGCGGTTAATGTTATGCAGAATATCTTGCAGAATGAGGCTATAGATGATCTAACGCAACATGCTATAGAGGGGGCAGAGATTGTGCAAGATATTGCCAACAGAAACAAAGAGGTTGGTGGAGGCCTTTTTCCCTTATCTGCAGAGTACAAGTCTGATCCTCTGGGGAGGAATTGTTTTAGATTTGCCTTAGAGGGTGAAAGTATAGTTTTTGCAAAAGATGACGATGATAATTGGGAGAAATATGACTCGGATGAGAGAGATGATTACAAAAATGTAGCTATACTAAATGATGAAGATGAACTCTTTAGACTTATTTGTTTCAACACACCCATGGGGGGAGTTGCTGATGGGGAGCCAGCCTTTGTCACTACAGAAATTATAGTTGGACAAAGACATGGGGATGGAGCAATAACGAAAGGTAACCTTGCTAAAGATTATGTATATAGCACAATAGTAAAATTATGATAAAAATCAAAAAAGAAAAATACGAAGGATTTAGTTTAGTTGAGATGCTTATAACCATCGCAATCATGGGAACTGTAATGATTATCTCCTCAACAGTTCTCTCTACCCTAATAAGGGTATCTACTGTTTCTAGTAATAAGATTAGAGCAAGGAATGAATCCGAGTTTGTCCTAGAGCTTCTAAGAAGAACAATAAGAAATTCTGATCCTTCAGATGTTTATGTGTTTAGATCTAATGAGCCTGTAGGTGTAAGTCAAGGAAGATACTATGATCCCGAAAATGATGTAATAGTTGGCGAAGTAGATGACGCTGTTTATACTAATGGTCTTCCTGAGGGTGAGATTGGTAACGAGATCCAATTTCGACCCTACGGTTTCACTAATTGGCTTTGTTTAGGGTACTTCAAAGATAAAGATGATCCAGATAATAAAGGTTATATTCTATGGACCTCTGGCTATGACCTAAGGGATAACCATGCAAGTTGCTTTGAATCAGCACCTAACAGTTATTTAATGCTTCTTAATTCTGATTACATCAATATTACAGACTTTGGAATCTCTTATATGGAGTCTGCAGATGGGAATTACATTATCACCTTCGATATTTTCTCCGAACCAATGCACTGGTACCTTGGGCCACAAGCTATAATAGATAGAGAGGTTCACAGAAGAGGAGTTGTCTCAACTGAAGGTGTTGTTTGGTAAATTTAAATAAGCTTCCTACTGTAAAATGTCAAAGGATTCCAACACAGTTTTAATAATAGAAGATGAAAAGGATCTATTAGAAAAACATTCTAAGATTATTGAGTCTGGAGGCTATTTCTGCATTAAATTTGCAAATGGTCAAAAGGGATTAGAATATCTCTCCAGAAACAAAGGGGTTATAGATATTGTAGTTCTAGATCTCTTTATGAATGGATTGGATGGTTTAGATGTCCTCAGAGCAATAAAAGAAAATCCTTCAAAATATGGAGAACTTCCAGTTATTATTCTAACGAACATCGCAAGCGAGGGGATCATAAGAGAAGCTTTTGAATATGGTGCTTCTTCTTACTTATTAAAGAATCAGATTGAAAATGGTGGCCTTACAGAAGAATTGGCCAAGTATATATAGTAAATTAATTTTATTAACTGTTTGAAACTCGACTCTTTTCTGCTATATTATATACTAAGTGTATTAATTTAAACTGCTCACAAAATGGCAAACCTGCCTGACCATGTCGGAATAGACTTCGGAACACACTCCGTAAAAGCTGTGGAGTTATCTGGGATAACTTCAGATAGGCCTTCCCTAGTCAATTTAGGATCTCAAATTACTCCTAAGGGGGTTATAAATAGTGAGGAGAAAAAGGACCAGAAAAAACTTGCGGATGTTCTTAAAAAGCTCTATGAATCATCTAGAATTAGAAATAAGAATGTAGTAATGGCTTTACCTGAGTTCTCTGTCTTCACAAGATTTTTAGAATTTCCAGGTGTTAAGAGGGAAGAACTAAAGGATGCTGTCTATTTTGAAGCTAAACAGTATATCCCTATGCCTCTAAATGAGGTCCAACTTAGCTATGTTCCAATAGGTTTTAATACCGAGAAGAATGCTCCAAGAGTTTTGGTGGTTGCTGCACCTCGTAAGATTATTAATATCTACATAAATATTGCTATGGAAGCTGGCTTAGATTTGATAGCCATAGAGACAGAATCTGTTGCTGTTGGTAGAACAATGTATAAATCTACAGGTAAAAAGAATCTTGTTATGTTGGATTTTGGTGCGAACAGTACTGATATGAGTATTCTGTCTGAGGGATATCTTGTTTTCTCACAGAGTATTGCTATTGGCTCAGATGCTCTGACTCAAGCCATAATGAATAAATTTGGTTTTCAGTATCAAAGAGCTGAGGAATTTAAGAGAAATTATGGTGTTGCTGAAGGGGTCCTAGAAGGAAAGATATACAATGTCCTTGCTCCGATACTAGAATCCATAATGGTAGAAGTGAGAAGGGGTATAGAGTTTTACAAAAACAGAACTCTGTCTGTTTCCCCTTCAGACTACCTACTAAGTGGAGATGGTGCTCTTCTTCCAGGTCTTGCTGAATATGTTTCTAAGAGCTTGGGGGTACAGGCTTCTGTGGCAAATCCCTGGAGGAATATCTCTGTAGATAATAAATTTAAAGATATTGTAGAAAAGAGTGGGCCCTCCTACTCTATCGCAATAGGATTAGCATTAAAGGATGAATAAAGAGATAGAAAAAGACAAAATAGATTCTTCTACCCAGGAGGAAGGTTCTTCGCAGGAAGAAGGAAAAAAGAAAAGCGTTGCTCCAGCAACGATTGTAGAAGAGACAGGGATAAATCTTATCCCCACAATGACGGAAGTTGAAATAAAGGCCGAAGATAAAAAGAAAAGAGTGAACTTAGGCTCCTTAATAAGTTTGTCCTTATTATTTTCGGTGACTATACTTGTTACTGGCTTTAATATTGTCTCTAGGATGCAACTGGATTCTCAAAAAAGGAGATTAAAAGAGGTTGAAAAAAGGATTATGGAATATTCTTATGTTACTTCTGGAAACACAGAGATATTAGAGCGAATCTTTCTTTTTAAGGATGTCCAAGATGGAAGGATTTCGACAAGAATCCTTATTGAGGAATTAAGAGGAGTTGCCAATACAAGTGGTAATAATGTAATAGATAGTTTTGCTTTTCCAGGGGGGGAAAGCTTTGAGATAAGTGGAAAGGCTGCAAGCTTAGAAGATGTTGCAAAGTTCTGGTATTTAATGGATAACCACGAAAAGTTTAATGATGTTCAACTAAGATCTTTTTCGGGAACGGGGGAGCGTGCTAGTTATCGCTTTACAGGTAAAATTAATCCTGAGGAATTTGTACAAGAGTAATATTAGAATTTAAAAGAAGAAATGGCAGTTGAAAAGAATATAAAACCGAGTGAAACAAAGAGAGAAATAGAAGGCTTAAGTGAAAAGATTAAGGATACAAGATTAACGATTAAAGATCTTCTTGTTCCTTTGTCTGTTCTGTTGATTCTTGTACTTCTTATTATTTTTGTTTTTATCCCTATGGTTAAAGCGGCAATCTCTTTTAGAGGTGAATACAAATCAACTGTGGAAAGGCGAGAAGAGTTAGAAAAGGTTGAAGAAAAGCTTAGAGAGATAGATGAAGCAACTTTGCAGACCGATTTGATAAATGCCAAGCTAGTTATTCCCCAAACTCTTAGAGTTGCAAGTTTTATGTCGTATATAGATAACCTAGCTAGAGAGCTGAATCTCTCTTCTTCTAGTCTTACTGCTGGAGATAGTCAAACCGCAGTTATTAGAAAGAGTGAGCAAGAAGAAGGTGAGAGAAGGGTTTATTTTGGGGTCAGTAGTCCCCTTAATTACGAAGGGGAACTAAGTAATGTTTTGACTTTTCTAGATAATCTTTATGAGGCTTCTCCATATGTAATATCAATATCGGGGGTAGAATTAAAGAGAGGAGCTGGAGATGAATGGTCAGTTGATCTTAATGTAATGGGATATTATGTACCAGAATCTACAATGAAAACTAATATATATAAAGACTTTGAAAGCTACTTAGAGTATCAAGATGTTGTTGATGCATTTTCTCAGAAAGCTTCCCAACTGAAGTAATAATAAGGTAGAATTGGGTGTTTCTAAAGTTCTTCGTCTGCTAACATTCCATCATTGTCCTCGATGTTCTCAGCAGAACTCTCTTCATGGTGTCCACGGTTGTCATCTTTTATTAGAACTTTAACTCTTTTGTCGTTTCTTATTGCGTTTATAGTAATTAAATCTCTAATTGAGTTTATAGTTCTCCCTCTCCTTCCAATAACAACGCCTTTGTCTTCTTCTGCTACATCTATAGTAAGAATGGTAAGGCCCGGAAAGTCCACGCTCTTCTTTTCTTCAACGCTCACCTCTTCTGGGTTGTTTACTATCGCTTTAACAATATGTTCTAAGAGTTCTTTCATATTTAGTATATATATGTTTAATATTTTATTGGAACATTATACTATGCTTTTGCCTCGCTTGTCTTCTTTTTTGTGGAGGGCTTGGTAGAACCTCTTTTTAAGTCTTTGAGAAGACCTTCTTTTACAAAGTATTGAGCTACAGTATCCGTAGGTTGTGCACCTTTTGATAACCAATATTCTGCTCTTTCTTTGTCTACTGTAAAGGTAGATGGTTTATTTCTAGGGTTGTAATACCCAATCTCTTCTACAGTTTTCCCATCTCTAGGCTTACTAGCTTCACAAACAACAATCCTGTAATGTGGTTGTCCTCTTTTTCCTGTTCTTTTTAGTCTTATCTTTAACATAGTGATGGATTGTATCAAATCAAATAATTTAATTCAAGAATAATTACTTTTCTTCTAGTTTTTCTATGCATTTTCTAGCGGCATCTTCTTCTGCCTTTTGCTTGCTTACTCCAGTACCTTTTGACATTACCTTCTTTCCCACTTTCAATCCCACAGTAAAAGTCTTGTCATGATCGGGACCTTGCTCCTTGATGAGAGTATAGGTTGGAGTAACTTTGTACTTCGCTTGGATTAACTCTTGTACTCTTGTTTTAGGATCTACGAATAGCTCTTGGTCTACGACTCTGTTAACTTTTTTAAGAGCAGTTCTTTTAACAAAATCTGTGCATACCTCTATCCCTTGATCTAGATATATTGCACCTAAGAGAGCTTCATAGGTATTTGCTAGGATAAAGTCTTTATCTTTTCCTCCAGATTCTTCCTCTCCTCGAGACATAAGGATGTGCTCACCTATTCCTAAAAGTCTAGATTCTTGTGCTAAGCTTTCTGTTCTAACTACAGCAGATCTTATGGCAGTTAATTCACCTTCTGGTTTTTTGGGGAATTTTCTGAAAAGTTCCGAGGAAATAATTAATTCTAGAACAGCATCTCCTAGAAATTCTAATCTCTCGTTATTTTTGAGATTCATCCCTCTGTGTTCATTCAGATATGATCTGTGTGTAAGAGCTGTTTTTAATAATCTGGGATTTTTAAATTTTACTCCTAATTTTTCTTCTATTTCTTTTCTATCCTTCATTTTCCTTTTTGTCTTTATTATTATTATCTTTCTGTTGTTCATAAATAGCTCCTAAAACACCATTTACAAACTTACTATTTATCTCCCCTCCAAAATCCTTTGCCACTTCTATAGCCTCGTCAATTGCGACCTTTGGGGGTGTTATCATACCTACAAATCCTTCATAAATAGCCATTCTGAGGATTTGTAAGTCAACAAGTTTCATTTGCTCTATAGGCCATTGTGGAGCATATTTTTGTATAAGTGTGTCTATCTCTTCTTGTTTTTCTATTACACCATCTAAAATCTTTTTATAAAGTTCTTTATCATAATCAGTCATCTCATTTAGTTCTAACAAATCCTCCATCGAGATATTTTCTGTTTGGATATCACCCTTTTTGAAATATTTTGAGAAAAGCTCTTGTAATACTAATATCCTAGCTTGGTGTCTTGGATCTGTAGACCTTTTCATATTTTCCTGTTACTTTTACTTAGATTTATTGTAGTAGCCACAATACTGACACTCAAAGTGACTTCTCTTCACAGTGCCACATTTAGGGCATTTGGTAACAGATTTCACTTTAATAGCATTATGTGCTCTTCTTCTACCCTTTCTTCCTTTCGATATTTTTCTTTTTGGTACTGCCCCCATAATTTCTCTTTACTAATATGTTATAACTTGGGTATTATATCATATTTGTTTTAGGTTGTTATATTTATTAAGAATATATTAAGATTTTATACTATCCAGCTCTCCTTAATTTCTACATCCTCTCCCGGCTTTATTTCCTGTTCAATTATTCCTTTTGCAATCTGCCCCTCTATTTTATCTTGTATATACCTTTTCATTGGCCTTGCTCCAAGTCCTGGTTGATTAGATTTGTTTGCGATAAGCATAGGGATTTGTTCAGACCATTTTATATTAATACCATTCTTTCCTAGGCGTGTAGCCAATTCATTTAGCAGAAGTGTTGCTATCTGAGCAAGATTACTGAGATCATGAGGATGGAAAACAATTATCTGGTCAAATCTGTTAATCAATTCAATCCTTAGAGATTGTCTTACTTCAAGAAGAACCCTCTCTTTTGCTTCACTCCATAACGAATGATCTTTTTCTAGAGCATCTAAGAGTATCTTACTACCAATATTGCTTGTACATACAATTATCGTGTGTGTAAAATCTACAGTTTCTCCTTGTGTACTTGTCAATCTTCCTTCGTCAAATATTTGTAAGAAAAGATCCAGTATTCCAGGGTTTGCTTTCTCGATTTCATCAAAAAGAACAACGGTATAAGGATTGTTTTTTACTCTGTCAACTAAACTAATAGAAGATTGTCCGAAACCACCCTCCGAAGAAGATCCTAAGAATTTCTCGATACTTTGTGTGTCTTGGAATTCTGACATATCTAGCCTTACAATTGCCTCTTCTTTTCCAAAATACTCCTCTCCTACAACCTTTGCTAAATGCGTTTTCCCAACACCAGTAGGGCCAACGAATAAGAATACTCCTATAGGCTTTTTAGAATCTCTTACGTCCGCTCTGGCCCTCCTGAGAGATTCTGTTAGGGCAGTGACTGCTTCATCTTGCCCTATTACCCTCTTTTTAATGTTTTCCTCAAGTTTTATTAACTTATTACTCTCCTCTTGGTCTATTTCTCCAACCGATATGTTTGTCTTAATGGAGACAATTTTGGAAACATGTTCCGCTGTCAGTTTCTGAACATTGTTGGCTTGTGCCCATGCACAAGCAGATTCTATTGTTTGTACTGCACTACTCGGCAATTTTCTGTCAGTTATGTATCTTTGAGAAAGTTCCACAGCAGCAAAAAGTGCAGGGAAGGTTATGAAGCATTGGAAGTTTTTTTCTAGAGAAGGAATTTTACTCTCGAGGATTGTTAAAGTATCTTTTGGTGTTACTTCTTTTACCTCTATATTAGTAAAACTTTGTCTTAGAGATTCATTGCTGTAGAAATATCTTTTGTAGTCTGCATAATTAGTTGTTCCAACAATGGGGAATTTACTGTCTATTATGTAGGGCATTATCATGCCTGCAATTGAATTACTAGATTCTTGAGCTTTTCTGGGAATAAGCTGCTGCATCTCATCAATGTAGAGAATTGTATTGCCCGCATTCTCTAGTTCTTGGAATGCCTTTATAATAAGTTCTTCTAAGTTCTTCTCTTTATTGGCTCTCGCCATTAGGTTATTAATATCTAATTGGATAATTCTCTTATCTTTTAACTGTTGAGGAACATCTCCAGAGTTAATCTTTTGAGCTAGGCCTAAAATTAAACTAGATTTCCCTACCCCCGGTTCTCCTATGAAGAGAGCGTTTCTATTAGATAGTTTCCCTAAAGTAGCAACTAAAAGTTCTATTTCATCATCATGACCTATCCCAAAGATATCTCTAGATTTAGCGACTTCCTCATTTATGTCTTTACTAAACTGACTTAGGATGAAAGTGTAACCATATATCCAACTTCTTGCTATACCACCTTTTTTGTAATAAGGAATATCTGGATTAAGATATTGTGTTCTACTCCTGCGGTAAATAATTTCATTATTGTAAGCAGTTACCTCTCTAAGGATTTCTATATTTATCCTGTTTTTACGTAAAAATTTCTCTATTACAGGGAAAATTCTGCTAATAGCAAGAAAAAGATGTTGTGGTTGAATCTCTTTACTGTTTGTGAGAAGTGCTTCCTCTAGAGTATAGGTTAAGATACTTCTTAATGCAGTAACTGGGTAGTCAGGCAAAGTTTGTTCATTTACTCCAGCTTCGTTTAAGATCTCTGGGGTTATCTCAACCCCTGTTCGTCTAATTATTTGTCCCACTTCAAAGTTTGAAGCCACTAGCTCGTTATATAGGGAGAAGGTTTTAAAAGAGTTTTCTTTAGTAAATAGACAGAGCAATTCTAAGCTCTCTTCTGTTAAGAAGTTAATTGTTTCTAAGTGGGCATATCTCCCAAATTTAAAACCACTTGCCCTTATTTCGTCTATATCCCTCTGTGTAATTTCCCCAGGTTTAGGCAGTTTAATTGGATGACTCTTGTCTTCATAGAAGTCATGCCACAAGATTATTACACTAAAAATGGAAATGCTAAAGAGAAGATCTGTTAGGTTGGAATCCAATAGTGCAAGAATTTCTGGAAAGGAATTTAGAATTGTAGAATATTTGAGGACTAGTATGAAGGAAATTATTAATCCTGGAATGAGGAGGATATTTGCAACAAGCCTCTTCTTATCATTGAAGTTCTTGTATCTTAAAAAGTTGTTAAGTATAGCTTTAATCTGTGGGGTTGTAATACTGAAGAAATGATCCCTCGTGATTGTGAATATTGAAATGTTGTCGTCTTCAAATATTGGGCATTTACCTTCAATGATTCCAAATGTTCCCTTATCTTTTTTGTGGAATCCTGTAATAGTTTTGTTTTTAGTGTCAAATTCTAAGGCCATTTCTAAGTTTCTAAGATAAGGAATTAAAGAAAGATAATATTATGAAAACTAAGGAACCTATTGGAAGTAACAACCAGAAGAGGAAAAAGAGAATATAAAGACTCATACAAAGTAAGTAAATAAATATTCCAATAGGAAGATACAAAAGCTTCATGATTATTCCAAATACGTAACCTATCATGGAATTGTCTCTATGCCATGGGAGGAAGAAATTCTTGATTAGTAGAGATATAGAGAACTGGTCATCTATAACTACACTAAGTCTTACCAACCTTCTTAGATGCCATATCGGCATTTTTACATACCACCAATTTAGAAAATCTTGAACTGTAAAGAAAAATATGGTGAGGTATGAATCAATTTTAATCTCACTTAAAGATTGCTGACCGGAGTTGTCAATAAGGGCGTTTTTTGCTTCCATTTTAGGCAGTTTTAATCTACTACTTAAGTTTATTTTAAACAACAAGATATGTAAAGGGGTTGCTCTCCCCCACTTCTAACTTTTTGGTATATGCTAAAATGTGCTGTGAATATTTATGAGGAAATAAAAAAGAAGAAAGGATATATATCTGCTCTAGCACCTATGGAGGGTGTTACAGATACTGTTTTTAGACAGATCCTCTGTGATATTGGCAGACCAGATCTTTTCTTCACAGAGTTTCTAAATGTAGAGGGTTTTTGTTCTAAGGGAAGAGAAAAAGTAATACATAGGCTGGATTTTGCCAAAAAAGAGCATCCAATTGTTGTCCAATTGTGGGGTAATACGCCAGGAGATTATGTTGAAACTCTTAAATATGTAAAAAAACTTAAACCAGAGGGTATAGATATTAATATTGGTTGTTCAGTAAGGGATGTTTTA
>NPIE01007285.1_pt1 | contig 71517 bp, 67 predicted proteins | sample 8637661 | NCBI WGS metagenome assembly NPIE01 (sample SAMN07420842, study PRJNA396082) | bioreactor metagenome | isolation source: sample BA12 brine-fed electro-methanogenic bioreactor BA | place: Japan: Kochi | collected 2016-12-09 | reverse complement strand
CCTTATATCGCTCAGGTTAGGAGTCAAGCTATCTGATGTAGCCTAGGTCTTCCAACCTTCTTTGTTCGATAATCTCTGATTCATACGATGTTGGATTGCAGATGCAGGGCCATGCCCAGTAACTGAGAACCTCTTCATACACAAGAGAGTCAAGTGGCAGGATTTCAGTTTCGGCCGGGTCTGCTGCAAGATTGTAGGTTTCTGTTGAGTCAGTTTCGATGAACCATATAACCTTTGTTGATCCAACAATGCATGTGGCTGAAGCTGTGTCTGCCAGAACTCCGCTTGATGGTAATACTCTATTTGTTTGAACCGTTCCCAAAAGGCTTATACCCTCTATATGCTCCGGGGGCGAAATATCAAGGTAGTCGAGAATTGTTGGTAAAACATCGAACTGACCAACGTTGCTCTGCTCAACCATTCCTCGCTGGATCCCTGGCCCTGAGATAATCAGGGGTATATGAAGCGACTGTTGATATAGGTTGTGGGCGTGGCCCCAGTCACCATGCTCCATGAACTCTTCCCCGTGGTCTGCAATCAGAACTACAAGAGTATTCTCAGAGTAGCCCTCACGCCGCATATAACTAAATAGTCTTTCCAACTGACTATCTGTCCAAAGCAACTCAGAATCGTACAATGAAATCATATGTTCTATTACTGCTTCTTCGCTGCACAGCTCCATTGCGGGCCACTCTGTTAAACCCTGAGTACCATTTTCGTTAAAAACGGTGTTGAATGGTGGTGGTGGATCATAAGGCAAGTGTGGGTCAAAGAGATGCACAGTGAGAAAAAATGGATCATTTGTATCAAGTGTATCAAGATAATGCAAAACAGAATCTATAGTGACATCAGCATAATCAATACTGTCTGTGCCCATCCAGAAGCTGTCATATCCTATGTCCATCCCCATTGTTTCACCTAGATATCCATTGTTTATAAAGGTTGCAGTTGAATAGCCTGAATTCCTTAAAATTGTCGCGAGAGTTGGTACTTCCGGGTCCAGACCATGTGAAAACCCGCCATACCTATTGCATCCATGGCTTTTCTCTGTCAGCCCAGTGAGTATTGAAGCCATACCTGGAAGTGTCCAAGGTGCCTGAGCCTGGCAGTTGGCAAACATAACTCCAGAAGCTGCAAGACTATCAATGTAAGGTGAAGTGTTTCTTTCGTATCCATAACAACCAAGGTGTTCCGCTGAGACTGTATCGATTAGTAGTAGCAACACATTTGGTCTTGTATCTTTTTTGGTGCATGCAACAGCAAGGCATAGAGCTATTAGTGCGCCAAGCATGCATTTAAGTGTTTTCATTGCAGCTCCCAAATAATAGTACTGATACGAGATAAAAATAAGAATGTCTTGTATAAATAATATAATGCGTTGTGCCTAAAAAACAATCATGAAACGGTGCTCTTGTGAATCTGATCTTGGGGATTCTCTAGTAAGTCAGGGCCAGGCATAATCCCTAATGTAAGAGTATGCTATTGATCTTACTAAAGATCAGCTGCGCAATAAGGCGGTCTCCTTGGTCTGTTACATGGCAAATATCGGTGAAGATATCATCAGTTGTTTCATCAAATGCATCGGTAATACTGAAGAAATTGGAATACTGATTCTGCATTTCAATAGCTCTCTCTTCGCAATGCCTGTATACAGAGAGCAAATAGGGGTCTGTTGAGTTGTATATACTTAATTCGTTATCAGTTAGAGGCTTATCTCCCGTTACGGCAACAGGTTGCCAAAAGCAAAGGTAATCAAACTCAAACTCATTGCTAAGGGCATCTATTATTCTCAAATTGACTTCATAGGAATCCATGATAGACTCTGCCAGCACTTCTGATCTGATGAAATCCTCACCCTCAACAATGCATCTGGAAGGTTCCTCCTGGAAGAGTGTTGCTTCTGAAGGCTTTTCGATGCCCAGAAGCATTCTGCAAAGAACAACAGAGTTTAGCTCAGAGAGGAAAGCAAGAATTCCAGCAGAGCGCGAGTTTTCTCTCTGGAAATGTCGATTCTCATAAAGCTGGCTGATTTCCTCAAGAAGAAAATGAACACCAACTGTATCAGAGCTGATTGCGGACCAAACTTCGTTTGTTCCATCGTAGAAGATTGCCAGATCGGGAATATTCCCTGCTTTTAGTTGAAGCTGAAGCTCTATCATCTCCTGGGTATTCACATAACCCTGCTGCCCGAAATTAACAACACAAACCGGTTGATCCATGCTGGCAGAGAGCAGTTGCTGAAGGTTCCCGCATATCGTGAGGCTGTCATAGGTGTTCCAGCCAAACATTGTAGATCCACCAAACACAAAAACCCTGAAAGCGTTGTCCACAGACTCGGCCCCCGGAACCAACCTTAAACCATCGCTATTTACATTCACCTCTTCCGAGGAAAAAGGGCTTGACCTCCAAATCACAAATGGCCTGTAGATTCCTGAGTGAATCCGTAGATTCCTTTCTCTCTCGCTCTCTGCATTTATTCCACTTATTCTGTAAATGTATAAGCCAGCGATTGAAAGAGTTTCGACAATAAGTAAAGATACAAGAAAGGCCAACAGTGCTTTGCCAAGCACCGGAACAAGTTGCTTCTTCAACAGCAGAGAAACCCCAAATGAGATCAGAAGCAAACCTGTCGATATTACTGCAAGTCGACTGACAAGAGGATGGGAAGTTGCAGTGTACAAGCTGCTGAATAGAGCACCTGCAAGGAGAATTATTACTCCCACCAGAAGAAGCGCTCTTGAAAAGAACACAACCGTTCCTCTTGAAAGATCGCTCATAGACACTTTGTCCTTTCGATATAAGGAATATACAAAAATATCGGAGCAGGGAGGCGACTGATTTATGGCTGAGGGAAGAATCGCTTAGTTTAGGAGAAAAGGTCTATCCCCCTTGACGGGTCCAACCATATCAGCCCGCATTTCTCACCAAGGTAGTTGAAAAGGCCGTTTCAAGGTGTTATATTACGGTGCAAGCCAACAACATAACTCCAAAAAGAAACGGCCTAATCATGAATACACAGTGTCTCCCCGATAATGGTCAATTACAGCTCGGATTTCAAGGGCTTGGTCGCAGGGAAGTAGTTGCTAAATTTGATGGGGGCCATGTCTCCAGCGATGGAGGAGTCCTTCTTCTCCGAGAGGTCGAAGCCCGAATCGGTATCTTAAAGGAGCTTGCCGGCTGCTTTCAGGATCACCGGAATCCCACCCGCATTGAACACACGATTGAGGAGCTTGTTGCTCAGAGGGTCTACGGAATTGCACTGGGTTACGAAGACCTTGATGATCACGATCGTCTGAGAACAGATCCCCTGCTTGCAGTTGCTGTAGGAAAGACTGATCCCGCGGGAGAGCACCGGCAGTCCGCCGACGACAGGGGTAAAGCCCTTGCGGGTAAGAGCACCCTGAACAGACTTGAGCTGAGCTCCGAAAAGTGCGACAGATACCGGCGGACGCCGGTGGATTTTGATAAGATCCGTGAGACGCTCGTAAATTCATTCATTCGGATCACCGAGATGAAGCAGGGTGTTCCGGAGAAGCTTATCCTCGACATAGATGCCACCGACGATAAGATTCATGGCAACCAGGAGGGAAAGCACTTTCACAAATACTATGACAGCCATTGCTATCTCCCCCTCTACATATTCTGCAACGACCATCCCCTTTGCGCAGCGCTGGAGTGCTCAAGCATCGATCCGGCCAAAGGCAGCGTGAAGCAGCTTGAGTACATCATCAGTCGCCTGAGGACCCGTTGGCCCAAGGTGAAGATAGTCGTACGGGCAGACAGCGGATTCTGCAGGGACTACATCATGAACTGGTGCGAGGGCAATAACACAGACTACTCTGCCTGCCGGCACACACAGTTTTGCCCTGCCGGTCAATCTGCCCGGTGGTATCTACCTGTTCAGGTTGAGATCCGGAACAGGCTTCCTTACTGAGAAGCTGATGGTTATTCGGTAGCAATAGTACCGAGCAGTTCCCTGGCAGCGGTGAGACCCGGCTGTATCTCAAGGGCCTTTTCAAGGTATTCCCTGGCTGCCCGGGCGTTACCCAGTTCCAGGGCAACAAGCCCCTGATTGAAAAGCACAAAAGGATCATTCGGTGAAGAGGCCGCGGCCTCTTCAAGGAACAGAGCCGCGGCTTCCATCCTGCCGGTGAGGTATGCGGCCCCGGCCAGGTTGATAAGCACCGGGGTTTCATGGGTGTCCAGAAGCAGCAGCGGCTCCGCGGAGCCCCAGGCAAGTTCGGGATCTCCGGCGTTCACCGCTGTTTCCAGTGAAAGCGACCAGAGGCCCCTGGTGTTCTCCGGGAAGTTCTCCCGGTGGCCCAGGGCTGCCCTGAAGGCCTCCTGCGGATCACCCGCCTCCCTGGCCGCAAGTGCCAGCTGAAGCCAGGCTGTTTCAAGGCCAGGCCGGAGTTCTACCGCCCTGCCTGCGGCTTCAAGGGCCATTCCACTCCTTCCCGCCATTCTGTGAACCTCTGAGAGCATCGCAAGGTGTCTTCCGTTCCCGGACAGCCGGAAGGCTTCCTCGAGAAGGTCCGATGCTTCCTGAAGGTTTCCCCTGTCCCTCAGGATTATTGCCATTTCCTCAAGGGCAGCAGGATCCGAGCTGCTTTCCAGAACGGTTTCGTACCTTGCCTCGCTGGCTTCGTTATCGAGGAAAGCACCGATCCTGGGCCCGGCGAGTATTATGGACACCGCCGCAGCAACAGGAAGTACCCTTCGGGAGGCTCCCCCAAGAAAAAGAAGGAACACCGGCAGAATGAATACCGCGCCAAGGTCCCAGTCGATGGCCTCGCCCCTTTCCAGGGGGAAGAACAGCAGCGCCGCCAGGCAGATGGAACCGGTTATGACCAGGGGCAGGGGCGGTTTTCTCACAGGGAAAATGAAAGGAAGGACAGGAACTGCGAAGAGTATAAGGGCGAGCCTTTGAGGCAATACCGAAAGCCCCAGCAGACCCGGCAGGGCGTTTCCGCTTCCCGAGAGAAGGGGAATGGAAACAAGTGCCGCTGAAAGCGCAATGAGCACAATGGCCGTTGTCCTTTTTCCGCCATGGGGTTTTACCAGGGCGTATATGGCCGTTCCGGGAAGAAGGGCCAGGCCCACCAGGTGAACCGCCGAGGCCAAAAGGGCGGTGAGGGCAACGGGCAGGGAGCCTCTTTTTCTGATGATCATGCCGGTGTGCAGGGAGAAAAGCCCGGCGACAAGGGCGTAGCTCTCCACATATCCAGTGAAGAAGACCACCCAGGCCGGGGTAACACCCAGAACGAACATTGCCGCCCGATTCCTGCTGTTCTCCGCCGCCCCGGCTGCAAGGAGCAGCCCCCAGAGGTAGAGGGCCCCGCCTGCTATTCCCGTAACCCTGTATGTGTCCTCCGGGGAGAGGCCCGTTCCCATGAGGAGCCTTCTCACGAGGTAGTCGCCTGATTCAAGGGGGGCGGCCCGGAGGGCGGAGAACCCTTCCTCGAGATTCCTCAGCCTCAGGGCGCCGTCCCCCCACAGGTGAAATTCCGGGGGGGCGAAAACGGCGCAGAGCAGAAGCAGCAGCAGGGCGCACCCCGCCCCGGCCCATGGGCGCAGGGATGCCGCCGCCCATACCAGGGCAAGCCCGGCTATCACCAGGAGGGATGCCGGAAGAACGAAGGAGGGGGACCACCATGCCCCGGAGAATACAAGAGTTATCAGGGCGACCAGAGGCAGAAGCGGTGTTCTCATGAAGCCTTCCCTTTTCATCGGCGGGCGAAGCCCCGGGAGAGTATGTCCGCAATTGCCTCATCCAGACTGGAATGGTCATAGAAGAGTCCATAGGCCTGGCTTCCCGGATTACGGAAGGTCCAGAACGACCAGTGGACACCTGCTTCGTTCAGCACCGTGACCCAGTCCCTTATCAGGTTGTTCCTGCTTGTGCGGTCCGGGCCGGGGAGGGAGCCGAACTCGCCCACATAGAGGGGAACTTCGTTTGCGGCGGCCCAGTCCACCGCCTGCCTGATGCTTGCCCTGAGGGAATCGATGTTCCAGTATTCCCTGCGCTCCACCAGGTAATCCAGGCCCAGGGCCACCTCACCCCGGTTACGGGGAGCCAGTATCCTTCCGGAAACACGAAGGGTGTCCCCTGCCTGAACCGGGAACAGCGGCTCCGTGTAGAAGGACCTGGTCTGTATCCAGCTGGCGGTGCCCCGGGAGCCATGGGAATAAAGGGCTCCGCTGCGCCAGCTTCCCGAGAAGTCGCCGTCGGTGTAGAAGTACCAGCTGGCGGGCTCCCCGGGTCTTCTTCGCGAGGGGGTTTCAATATCTCCGTTGAGGAGGCTGAGCCCTTCACCGTTCAGGGTGAGGGAAAGGCCGTCGAACCGTACACTGCCGGTGTTCCCGGAGGCATAGGCCTTCACCGAGACAAGTTCCACTCCCTCGGGTATGACTATGGCGCCGCTGTCCCATTCCACCGGACCGACGGCCCTTGAGGTGAGCTTTTCCACACCGGAGGACCACCCCGCCCACTGGACGCCGGTGAGGACCATTCCCGGGTAGGCGCTGTTCCCGGGCACCGGTGAGTCACCTGGCCAGTCCGCCCCGGCGTGGGAGACTGTGAACGGTTCGTAGCAGTGAATGGAATAGACCGTGTTGGTGTCTTCGATGAGCCTCAGTCCCCTGCACTGCCCCCCGGGGGTTTCCACGAATATGATGTGGTTCGACCCCGCCTCCCTGATGGAGCCTGTAACCCTTTCTGCCAGGTTCCACCAGTTGTCGGGATCGCTGTGGGGCGGCTCGTTCTGAATGTCGAAGCCGGCTATTGCCGGGGTGTTCCTGTACCTTTCCGCAATGGAAGACCAGAGCGCGCAGAGGGATTCACCGGAATCATCCGGGGGGACCCTGTGCATGTCCAGAATGAGATATATGCCCCTGGGTTCGCACCAGGAAAGGTATTCGTCTATCAGGTCGAAGCCTGTTTCCCCTTCGAAGAGCTTCCAGTGGAGGCACAGCCTGAGGGAGTTGCATCCCAGTTCGGCCAGGTACTGTATGTCCCCCTCGCCGGCATACTCAAGGGCGGCGGCGGGGTTGTCGTCCACCCTGCCGTAGTAGAGGTCCATGTTCATTCCCCTGAGTACCACTTCCCGTCCGGTGGTGTCCACCACCCTGCCCTCTGAGACCCCCAGCATGGGGAGCGCCCCGCAGGCAGCGGCTGTGATGAGCAGTTGAACAGGAACAAAGGCCCTTTTCACGGTGCAAACCCCCCCGGCGTTTCCGTTACCTCCAATGATAATGGCCCGGGCCAGTATTGACATGGAGCGCACTTTCTGTTTTGTTTTGTGTGTTCACCCAAGCAAAGGAGGCAGGATATGACGGAGAAAGACAGAAAAGAGAAGAGAAAGGCGGTGGTGGAGGTTCTGAACGAAGCCAGGAAGATGGAGCTTCACGCGATAGTTCAGTACATGAACCAGCACTACGGCCTTGACGACATGGATTACGGAGAGCTCGCCGGGAACATCAAGCTCATTGCCATCGACGAGATGAAGCATGCCGAGTCCTTCGCCGAGAGGATTAAGGAACTCGGCGGAGAGCCGGTGACCGACAGGGCTGCGGAGGTAGTGCCGGCGCAGCCGGTTGAAAAGATATTCCCCTTCGACAGCGGTCTGGAAGACGACACGATAGACAAGTACAACCAGTTCCAGAAGGTCTGCGTTGAGAACGGCGACAGCATAAGCGCCAAACTCTTCGAGCGCATAATCGACGAAGAGCAGATACATCTGAACTACTTCGATGACATAGGCGACCATATCGAACAGCTGGGAGCGGCTTTCCTGGCCCAGAAGGCGGGTACCCCTTCGGATACCGGTGTTACCATCATGGGTTTCGTGGCCCAGAAGGGCGCTGAGTAGAAAGAGAGCACAGATGAAACGGGCACTTATTCCCCTGACGCTGTTCGCCTTCACCGGTTTCGCCCTTACTGGAACACTGAGCCTGGGAGGGCTCATCACATCGGGAAACAGCGATATAAGGCAGCTTGACTCCGGTCTGGGGATCACCGGGAACCCCTCCTCCAGCCTTGAAACCGGTTTCACCCTGGCCGCCTCCTACGGAAGCCAGGATGAGGAGACATACCTCGAGAAATACCTCTCCGAGGGAAGCCTGAAGTACAGTTTCACCGAGAACAACTATGCCGCCTCAAGGGCTTACTGGACCAGGGACGAGTTCTCCGGGATAAGCCACGAGTACGGCGCCACCGCCGGTTACGGAAGAAGGCTCGCCTCCGGCGGAGCGTTTTCCGCCTCCCTCGAGGCCGGCGGCGGTTACTATTCCCGGGAGAACACCCTCGAGGAAACCCTGGAAACCGCAACCTGGTATGGCGGAACCCTGCTGGAATGGCGGCTAAGCGATTCCTGGACAGTTACAGAAGACGCCAGGTTCACCGGGGATCTTCAGGATTCAGGGAACTACGGCCTGAAGAGCGTGCTCGAGGCGGCCTCGGACATAACCGGAAGCCTTTCCTTCGTAATGGGCTACGACATAGCCTACCACAACCAGCCTCCGGTACAGGGCAGCGAGAAGACCGACACCGCCCTGAGGGTTCAGCTGCGTTACGGCATATAGCTATCTGTAGGGCAGATGGGCAACCACGAACCGGCTTATCTCAACGGCACTGCCGTCATCGGTGACGACCTCCAGCGAGGCTATGCCCTCCAGTATCTCACCGGGAACCGGGTAGAGCACCATCACCTCGCCCTCTGTAATACCGGCGAACTCGTTCTCCCAGGTATTCCAGAACGAGTCGAACTCGTCCTCCCTGAGAACGCCCTCGGCCCACAGCCGGAGCTCCCTTCTCAATTCCCGGGGGTCTTCGAGGAACCGGAGACCCTTGGGAAGGGAGACTGCTATGTCCGCTATTGTAAAAACCCCGTACATCGGGCCGCCTGATGACCTGGTGAGCACGATGCAGGGTATTTCACCGTAGGGCATCCTTATGGCCCGGTTCCCGGACTGGCTGATGAAGGGAAGGTCCCCGGGGGAGCCGGGGACGCAGGAGTAGTAGAGGAACCTTTCCCTGTTGCCGCCCTGAACCACATCCAGTGCGTCCACTTCCCTCCAGAGTGAAGAGGGGAGTAAAAGGTCGTCCGCCCCGGGCCATCCGTACTCCGCTCCGCCCTCAGGCGCCCTGGCAAGCTCAAGTTCTTCCCATACGCACCATGTGGAGTTCACCCCGCCCTCGTCTGGCTCCGGGAGGGCCGAGGTGATGTAACCCATACCGGGAATGTTCACCCTGACAGTTACGGTGCAGGGGTCGCCGTGGAAGTAGAGCACCGGCGCCTTGTCCTCCAGCTGGTTTTCCACCGGCTGGGAAGAAAGTTCATGGTCGCCGGGGTTTCCGGAGAAGGAGCTCTCGGAGATAACACCCCACTCGGTGACCTGGAGCCCGGCAAGGATGATGAGAAGCGTTATCATCAGCGGACCCTGACAAGCCCCAGGAACAGCCGGTTGTAGGTTACAACACCGGGAATACGGCTGCTGAACTGGAGTTCTATTGAGCTTATCTTCTCCACCTCCGCCGGGGGCAGGGGGAAAAGTACCCACACCTCATCAAAGCCCGGGGATCCCCTTCTGTCGGACAGCTCATCGGTGGGTTCATCGGTCTGGAAGAATGGCTTCCATGTTCCCCAGAGGGCGTCTATTTCCTGTGTTTTCAGGTTGCCCCCGGCCCAGCCGCAGATGATGGAAAGCACCTCATCGTCCTCAAGGGGAGTGTTTTCCCCTTCGCCGCCGCTTCCTCCTGGCAGCGGCACCAGCCTGACCCGTTCCACCACGGGTCTGGCTCCGGTGGTTATCAGCAGGCCGTCGGTGGCGTAGTGTCCCGCCAGAAGCATGGGGTCCCAGGCATCATCCGGGGGCTGCCAGTAGGGGATCCCGGCCTCGTAGTAGAGGAAGTTGCCCAGGTATTCGCCGGTTCTCTCTGAATAGAGGTCCCGGGAGGGAACTGCCCGCCAGAGGTCCATCGCCCAGGCGAAGGGGACACCCTCGGCATCAGGCGGTTCCGGCCTTGCTGTCATGGGGGCAGGGGGAGGGGCGTAGATATCCCATGAGGCGGTTACCGGCATGTCCTCCCCGGCTTCGGTCCTGGCTTCTGGGTAGAGGGTGGTAAGCCAGCCCTGATTTGCCTTTACGGTGAGGGTGGCCTCGTCGAAGAACGCTCCGTGGATCCAGATTACCGGGGCATCCACCATAAGGGGGCCGTAGACCTCACGTCCGAAATACACATTGCCGTTCTCGTCCGGGGCGCCGGCCAGTGTTGTTCCTCCGGAGGTATAGACCACAACCCCCCATTCATTGACGAAAATATCCTGGTAATCATAGGGCGGGGCTATCACCGTGTCGGTGAGAAAGGGAAAGAGAAGGGGAAACATTCGAACCTCCTTAAAGGGGTACAGCCACCAGAAGGAACCTGGACACTTCCACAGGGAAGGCCGGGCCCTCGGGGTCGGGTGTTACCGTTATGGTGCTGAGCCTTTGGGTCAGATCCCCAGGTATCATGTAAATTACCATTCCTGAAGCGTATGCAGGTTCACCGGCGTGATCGCGGAGTATCCAGGGGGCCCATGTCCTCCACAGGGCATCCACCTGGAAGGGGTCGATGATATCCGTGGACCACTGGTAGATAATGTTCATGACGCCGTCGGGGTCCATGTCCCTGTACTCCATGTCAGTTCCGGTCACAAGGTCGCCCAGTGTGCAATCGGAGTAGAAAACGCCGTCGGACCTCCTTCTTATCACAAGGGCATTCGTTTCAGCGTACTCTTCGCAAACCGATTCAGTCCCTGGTGAGCAGGGCAGGAAGGAGGTGTTATCCGGAGCGGTCTCATAGTAGAGGAATTTCTCGTACCAGCCCTCGAGGCAGCTTATCCCCATTGCGTGCTCCACCCGCCACAAGTCCATGTTCCAGTCGCCCGGGCCCATTCCCCGGCTGTGGGAGTACTCCGCGTTTCGGCTGTAGGCGAAGTCGGCCACCCATGTGCAGCTCTTGTGGGTCCTGTACTCAGTGGGAACCGGAGGATAGATATCGAAAATGGAGCCGTTGTCCGTCCGGACAGTTACGGTACCGGTGAACTCCGGGCCGTTGAAGTAGAGGACCGGGGCCCTCACCGCCGGGTGCATCTGGTCGGGGTGGGTGGGGAAGGGGGTTTCGACCGGGGGGCTGGATGAGAGCAGGGGGTCGCCGTTGCTCCAGGTGAGAACACCCCATTCCTCCACCAGTATCGTGGGGAGTTCATCCTGTGTTTCGCAAAAGGCAGAAACCGCCAGCAGGGTGAGCAGGAGAACTGTTCTTTTCATTGTTATCCCTTCGTGAATTGTATCAGTGATTATACCCCGGCTTCCCGGGGACTATTCCCCGCTGTTCATCGTGAAGACCACCGGCGTATGGTCCGATGGTCTTTCCCACCCCCTGGGTTCCTTGTCGATGGAGCATTCCTTTACCAAACCCGCTGCGTTTCCGTTGGCCAGAACGAGGTCCAGCCTCATTCCCCTGTCCCGCCGCCACGCAGCAGCCCTGTAGTCCCACCAGCTGTAGGCCTTGCCCTGTGGCTGGAACTCCCTGAAAACATCGGTGAATCCCTGTTCTTTGAAGGCATCTATGCGCTCCCTTTCCAGGGGGTGATAGCAGACGGTGCCGTCCTGTTCATCCGGGGAGTGGGTGTCGTCGGGCCCAGGGGCCACATTGAAATCCCCGGTGACCACCACAGGTCCCGGGAGGGAAAGGGCGTACTCCCTTAGAACATCCAGGTACCTCAGCTTGTCATGGAACCTGGGGTTGTCCACTTCGCCGCCGTTGGGCACATAGACATTCACAAGGGTAATTCCGGAGACATTTCCGGATATCATTCTCTTCTGTTCCGGGAGGAAACCGTTCAGATCGGTTCTGACATCGGTAAAGGGCAGCCTTGTGAGCACCGCCACTCCGTTCCACCTTGTCTCACCGTTCACATGGCAGCTGTATCCCAGTTCTTCGAAGGACTGGAAGGGGAACTGCTCTGAGGTTGCCTTCAGCTCCTGCATGCAGAGCACATCGGGTAACGCCCCTGAAAGCCATCTGACAATGACAGGCAGCCGGGCCCTCACGGAGTTCACGTTCCATGTGGCTATTTTCAGCAAGGCACACCTCCTCTGTGTTTTCTACCTCGGTTTCGCCGGTGAAGTCAAGTGCCGTTTTGCTTCCCGGGGATTATGAAGTAAATTAGTGTCCATGAACAGAAAGACTTTCATGCTGATTGCGGCGGTCATTCTTCTGGCCGCCGGCCTTGTAAGGGGTCTGGTGGTCCTTCGCAATCCAGCCCCCGCCGGCGACGGCATCGCTTCCCACATCCTTCTTGCGGACAATCTGAAAAGGGGTCTGGGCTTTACCACCTTCGTGAAGTGGACACTCTACGACCAGTCCATGGAACCCCTTCGCCCGGAGGCGAACAGACAGCCCGCACTGGCCTTCGTGCTTCTTCCTGTTTTCATGGCCTTCGGCACCGGCTTCCTCCAGGGGCAGCTCACAAGCCTTTTCATCGGTCTTTCCGCCATGGCCATTGCTGCCCTGTGGGCCCGGAGGCTTTTCGGTGAATGGCCCGCCCTGGCGGTTCTGGCCTATCTCGCGGTGGATCCTCCCTTCATCTGGTTCTCCGCCCAGCCGGACAGCCTTCTTCTTTATGTTTCCCTGTTCTACGGCGTGCTCTCCCTTGCCGCCTCCCGGAGCATTTCCCGGGGAAGGGCTGTGCTTCTGGGTGTTCTCACAGGCCTGATGTACCTGGCCAGGACCCAGGGGGTTCTCATGGTGCCGGCCCTTGCCCTGTGGATACTCGCCGGTGAAAGAAGGGGCAGGTGGCTGAAAGTGTTCCTATACGGAGCCGCCGCCCTGTTAGTGGTGTCTCCCTGGCTTCTGCGGAACTACAGGGAGTTCGGAAGCCCCTCATACAGCCAGAACGGCCAGTTCCTTCTGAACGAGAACCACTGGTCTGCCTGGAGCGTCCGGGATTCCGCCCCTTCGCCCTCGGACATGTGGAACAACCAGGGGCCCGGTGCTGTTTTGGAGTATGTGGCCGCGGGATGTCTCCGTGTTCTGGAACCCCTCACCACCGGCAGCACCCACAGAGGGGAGATCTTCGGTCAGCCAACCCTTGCGGTCTTCGCGGTGTTCGGCCTTCTTGCACTTTTCCGCCGGGAAAACAGGAAAAAAATGCTGTTGCCCCTCCTGGCCCTGGCGCCGGTTTTTGCCGCCCTGGTCCTTCACCAGCATTCAGGACGCTACCTCTCCGTGGCGGTTCCGGCGGTGGTGGCCCTGGGAGCCGCGGGGATCTTCGAAACCGCCCGGGAGCAGGGCAGGGGGAAACTGCCTTCCTGGATATTCCTGCTGGTTGCCCTTACCATGGCAAGACCTTTTTTCAATGTTCTCAGGCAGGACAGCCGCGCCCGGGACGCAGAGGCCAGGGAAGCCGCCCTCTGGATAGCGGAGAACGCCTCGGATTCAGCCTGGGTGTGCACCTACCCCAATGTGGAGCTTTACCACTTCATCTACAGAAAGCCCACACTGGCATGGCCCAACGACTACGAGATGCTGCTGTGGCCCTACCTTGAGAGCCACGGGGTGGAGTACATGGTGGTTGATATGGATCTTCCCCGGCTGAGGCCCTGGCTCTCACGGCGGTGGCTCAGGTCGCCGGAGGGCGGGGAATGGGATGTTGTCAACCCGCCCCCCTTCATTACAGAGGTATGGAGAAGCGGCTCCGGAAACACGATTATCTATGAGTTCACCGGGCAGGTTCCCCGGGGCTACATGGAGGTGGATTCCCTGCCCCCGGACAACAGCCGGGCCATCGGACCGCACTGAGAGGGAGGATACATGAAGACTCTTATAGTTTACTCAACGAAACACGGCACCGCGGCAAGGTGCGCCGAACTGCTGAAGGAGAAGCTCACCGGCGATGTGGCCCTGGCCGACGCAAAGGACTCCCCGGACCCTGAAGGTTACGATGCCGTTATTCTCGGAGCGTCGGTGTATGCCGGTAGCATACAGCGGGAGATGACCCGTTTCTGTGAGGAACACCAGGATACCCTGCTGGAGAAGAAGCTGGGCCTCTTCATCTGTTCCGGTGACCACGGTGAAAAGGCCCGTGAATACCTGAAGCTCTTCGGCGAAGGGCTTTCTTCCCATGCCCGGGCGAAGGAGCTCTTCGGCCACGAGATCCACTGGGAAACAATGAACCTGATCGAGAAGCTCCTGGTACGTCTTCTTATGAAAACCAGGGGAAGCTCATCCCACCTGGAACGGGGCGCCATCGACTCCTTCGCCGGGGAAATGGGATAGCAGGCCCATCAGATTATCTGATCAGCTCAGCCACGGAAACCCAGCTCACTGCCAGTATGAGCGCCGACGGAGCCAGAAGCCTGAGGAGCATTTCCCGGGTTCTTTTCTCCGGCGACCTGCAGTCCCATTTCCTTATCATGGGCAGAAGGACCAGGGCGGGAATTATTGTGGGAAGGATAACCGCCAGGCCTGCGCAGTATCTGATAAGCCGGATGTCCAGTAAGCCTGTGGAGTCGGTGCCGCTGAGCATTGTCATCCATGTGAGGTGGCCGGCAATATCGCCGATACCCGTCCCGTAGTACACCACCGGAAGGAGAAGCAGCCCTGTCAGGAAGGGATTCCTGCCGCCTGAGATCCCCAGGAGGAACCCGGATATGATCAGAACCAGAACCGGAACGAAATCGAAGAAAAAGCTGGTGAGTGGCATATAAGCTTTCCTGTACCACAGAACGAACAGCAGGGAGACCGCAAGCCTGGGCAGTACCTTCACCAGGAGAAGTTTCAGCCGGGAGAGGGGAAGGGTTCTCAGGTATTCCTCGGCGCCGTCCCTTCTCTCGGCGGAGAACATGGTATAGGCCAGGGTGATTACCAGAACTATGATCAGATGCATTATTCCGAACTCGAGATAGTGACCGAAGGGCATGTTTTCGTCAAGCCGGTACTCGTTCACCAGATAGATAAGGGGCAGAAGCAGGGAGAAGCACAAAACGAAGCCGGTCCTTCTGAGCGTTTCCAGTATTTCCTTCCTGAGCATGTCAGTTACTCCCTTCGTACCAGTTCGACATTCCCGCGGCCAGGGCATCGGAGAGCTTCCGCTCACCGCCCTGGATAAGGCTGTCCACCGTTTCATCGAAGGCGATGCTGCCGCTGGACAGGAAGACCACCCTGCTCACAAGGTATTCGATCCATCGGCAGTCGTGGCTGACCATTACCAGGGCCGGTCCGCTGTCCGCAAGGGTTTCAACCAGGGTTTCAAGGGCAAGCCTTCGAAGGTAGGCATCCACGGAATGCAGGACCTCATCCACCAGTATGAGCTTCGGTGCCGTGGAAAGCACCAGCATGAGCTGAAACAGTGTACGCTGCCCCACGGAAAGGTCCTCTATGCTGTCGGTCCACCGGATGGAGGCCTTCTCCATCAGGGGCAAAGATGACGGTTTCACACCGAAGGCGTTCCAGTGAAGGCGGCAGATGTCCCTTACACTCATGGACCGGTAGATGCTGAGGCTGTCCGGAAGGTAGCCGATGCTCCGCCTCGGGTCTGTCTGGCCGGGCCAGCCGTAATCAAGTGTTCCGTTTTCCGGATGAAGCACTCCCGCCAGCACCTTCAGAAGGGTGGACTTCCCGGCTCCGTTGGGGCCTGTGATCAAGAGGACCTCACCGCTGTCCATCTTCAGTGAGATGTTCCGAAGGACCGGCTGGCCCCCATAACCGCAGGTGGCATTGTCAAGCTTTATCATCGGGGTCCTTCCCTTCCAGTTTCAGGCGGACGAGCTCGATGACCGCTTCAGGTGAAGCGCCGAGTTCCACCGCCCCGGCTATGTACTCCCCTGCCAGTTCATCAAGCAGTTCCATTCTTGTTCTTTCCAGGATCTCAGCGGGATACTCAACGAAGAAGCCGGAGCCGGCCTTCGATGACAGGAAACCCTCGGTTTCCAGCTGACCGTAAACCTTGGCTATGGTGTTGGGGTTGATAGTAAGCCTCCGGGCCAGTTCCCTTATGGAGGGCATCCGGTGTCCCCCCGGGTATCTGCCGGACACTATGGCAAGGCGTATCTGCCTTTTCAGCTGTTCATAGACAGGCACCGGGGAACCGGAATTGATACTGAGCATCTGACCTCCCTTCGTTTGTACCACTGTAATAGTACAGTAGTACAGCGCTGTCAACCCTGCGGTTTTTATCCTCCTTCTTTTTACCTATGTTCATCATGGATGTCACAAACTGAAGAGGAAGGATGAAGTATGAATATCAACATCGGTCAGCCACCTCTTAACACATCTCTCATGGGGGTGATAAGGGGTGTTGCCGACTATTACGAACTCCCCCTGAGTACCCCGGCCCTTTTCGGAAGAACGGGGCATGCCTTTCTTATCAACATACACGCCAACGTGTGTCCCAGCGGCCCCTATGTCTGGAGCATCGAACCCTTCATCTCCCTTCTGGAGAACTCGGGAATACGCATGGAGAACCACGGTTTCTTCGGACCGAACAACTCCCTGGAGGAAAGGAAGGAACTCGAGGAAACCCTCAGGGAAAAGCTGGACAGGGGTATGCCCTGTTCCATTCTGAACCTGGACAACCAGCTTATCACGGGCTACGATGAGGATGGCTTTCACTGCGTGCAGCCATGGGAGTGCGACTTCCCTCCGCCAAGGCTGACCTTTGGCTCCTGGCGGGAGATGGGCGGCGAGATACACGCTTCTTTCTTCAGCTACGGCAAGGTTGAGCGCCTCGACACCGCATTCTCCATACAGCGGAGCCTTCTCTACGCCCTGGATCTCACCGAAAATCCTGAAAACCACTCACTGCCGGGGTACACCTGCGGAACCGGCGCCTACGATGTGTGGATACAGGCTGTGAAAGACGGACTTGGCAGCACCCACGGCAACTGGTGGAACGCAACGGTCTGGGCTGAATGCAGGAAAATGGCCGCTGAGTACTTCCGTGAGATTGCCGGGGGCTACCCGGCCTGTGATGAAATGGCCCTTGAACTCGCCATCTGCTTCGACGGGATCTCACGCAACCTGGAATCGGTTTCCAGCGCGGAACTCCCCGCCGGCGAGAAGGAGGGGCTTCTGGCGGAAGCCCGGGACGCAGAGAACCGAGCCCTTCCCCTGATGGTAAAACTCGCTGAGAACATAGAAACATAGGGAGAGTGAAAATGAAGGCCCTTCTTATCAACGGAAGCCCCAGGAAGAACGGCAACACCGACATGATGCTCGATGCCCTCCGGGAACACCTTGAAAAGGCCGGAGTGGAGGTGGAGAGGGTGCAGCTGGGCGGTTGCGCGGTCAGGGGCTGCGCGGCATGCGGCGAATGCGGCAGGAAGCTCGACGGCCGATGTGTGATAGACGACGACATCATCAACGACATCATAGAGAAAATGGTGGACTCCCATGCTGTGGTGATGGGTTCCCCCACCTATTTCGGCAATGTGTCCACCGAGATCAAGGCCCTTATCGACAGGGCCGGGCTTGTGGGGATGGTCAACCGCAGAATGTTCAGAAGGAAGATAGGGGCCGCTGTGGTGGCGGTGAGGCGGGCCGGGTCCGTGGAGGCCTTCCACGCCATCAACAACTTCTTCCATCTGAATCAGATGATAATTTCAGGAAGCGGATACTGGACCGTAGGGTACGGCCTGCGCCCCGGCGAGGTGGCCGGCGACGCCGAGGCCATGAGCACACTGGGTGCCCTGGCGGATAACATAGCCTGGCTCGGGGAGAGGATACTTTCAGGGGAGGACAGCTGACTTGAGGTACAGGAAATTCGGTAAGCTCGACTGGGAGGTGTCCGCACTGGGTCTGGGCGTAATGCGGATGCCGGTGAAGGATGGCGACCACGGCGTTATCGACGAGGACAGGGCCGGTGAGATGATCCGCATGGCCATAGACGGCGGAGTGAACTACCTTGACACCGCGTGGAACTACCACCGCGACAACAGCGAAGGCTTCCTGGGAAGGTTCCTTGCCGGTGGTTACCGGGACAGGGTGCGCATTGCCACGAAAATGCCCTGCTGGCTGGTTGAAAAACACGATGACTTCGACAGGTTCTTCCACGAACAGATGAATAGGCTCCAGGTGGACCACATCGACTTCTATCTGCTCCACGCCCTCCAGAGGGACTGGTGGGACAAAATGAAGGACCTCGGATACCTTGAATGGGCCGAGGAAAAGATGTCCCGTGGCCTCATCGGCCACCTGGGTTTTTCCTTCCACGACAAGTTCCCCCTCTTCCGCCGGATACTGGATGATTACGACAACTGGACACTTGCAATGGTACAGCACAACTACATGGACGAGGAGAAGGAAGCGGGAACCTCCGGGATCAGGCTTGCACGGGAAAAGGGCCTCGCGGTGATAGCAATGGAACCCCTCCGGGGAGGCGAGCTGGCCAAGGACCCCCCGGAGGAGGTGAAGAAGATCTTTCAGGAGACCCTCCCTGGAAGGACCCCGGTGGAATGGGCCCTGAGATGGCTCTGGGACCAGGAAGACATAACGATGGTGCTCAGCGGTATGAGCTCACCGGAACATGTAAAGCAGAACATCAGCCTTGCGGGAGCCACACACCCCGGCTGTCTGGGCGGGGAGGAAAGGGAGGCGATCGAAAGGGTTCGTGAGCACTACCTTTCCAGGGCGCCCATCGGCTGCACCGACTGCAGGTACTGTATGCCATGCCCCGAGGGTGTGGCCATTCCCTTCATCTTCGATTACTACAACATAGCTGAGATGTACGACGACATAAGGCTGGCCAGGGCGGGATACGCCTTCATCGAAGCGGAGAACAGGGCAGACCGCTGCACCGGCTGCCGCAGGTGCGAAGAGCACTGCCCCCAGCATCTTCCCATTGCGGATCTTCTGGTGAAATGCCACGAGTTCCTTTCCGGGGACGAAGCCTGATGACGGGGCAGTCCCTGGACCGGCTTGAGTCCAGTCTTGCGAGCTCCTCCGGCACAGAACTGATAGACGCTATGCTCTCCATAGCGGAGAAGACCGCCGAGTCCGACCCCGGGCGAAGCGAGGAGATGGCCTCCCGGGCCCTGGGCCTTTCCAGATCTTCCGGCTACGGCAGGGGAGAAGCCTCCGCACTTTTTGCCCTTGGAGACATATCAAGGATAAGGGAGGAATACCCCAGGGCGCTTCGGAACTACTCCGCGGCCCTTGAAGGCGCCAGAGCCGGCTCCGACACCATACTGGAGGCCAGGTGCCGAAGAAGGCTGGGAGACATTCACTACTACACAGGCAACCTGGAAGCCTCCATGAAGCAGTACCTTTCCGCGCTGAACATTTTCGAAGGGGCGGCGGTAAAGCACAACTCCTCCCGGCACAGGATACAGTCCGCCCACCTCATGGCAACCATAGGAAATGTTCTAAGGCTTTCAGGAGACCTCGACGGGTCCCTGGACTACTACCTCCGCTGCCGGGAGGTCTATTCAGCGGAAGGGTACACCAGCGGCATACCGGGCATTCTCTACAATATCGGGAATGTGCAGCAGTCCCGGGGCATGTTCAGTGAGGCGCTGGAAGCCTATACCGAGGTTCTTTCGAAAACCCTCAGCCATGGCGACGGCTACCTCCCCTCCCTGGTCCACAACAGTCTGGGATCTCTGCTGATGGAGAAAAGTGACATCGACGGCGCCGAGGAGCATTTCAGAAGATCACTGGCCCTCTCCGAGGGGATGGGCAGAAAAAGGGGAATACTCAATTCAGCGGTGAAGCTGGTGGAGGTGGAGAGGCACAGGGGGAACAATCGGGCAGCTCTGAAAAGGGCCGAAGAGGCTGAAGCCCTTGCCCTGAGCATAGGCGACAGGAGCAATCTGGCTGATCTCCTGAAGGCGAAGACCCTTATTCACAGGAACCTGGGTGAGTACGAGAAGGCACTTGAGGCCAGCCTTGCCTTCAGGAGCATCAGTGAAGAGCTTCACTCTGAAAAAAGGACCAGAGAGCTTGACCTGCTCCGGGTAAGGTACGAGGCCGAGGCCAGGGAGCGCAAGATAGAGCAGCTGAGAAAACAGCGGGAAACCCAGAGGAAGCTGATCGCCGCCGGGGCGGTGGGCCTTGCCTTCGCCGGGGTTTCCCTTGTGTCCATGTACAGGAACATGAGGTACAGAGCGAAAACCACCGCAGAGCTTTCCAGGGCCTATGCCAGGGTGGAGAGACTCTCCCGTACCGATTCGCTTACCGGCCTGGCCAACCGCAGGGCAATGATGGAGAAGCTCAGCGCGGAAGAGGCGCGATACAGAAGGACCGGGAGGCCCTACGCCGTGATACTCTGCGACATCGACGACTTCAAGAGGGTCAATGACCGTTACGGTCACGATTGCGGCGACATTGTCCTTCGCCATGTGGCGGACTGCTTCGGTGAAGTGCTCAGAGAACATGACGTTGCCTCCAGGTGGGGTGGAGAGGAGTTCCTCCTCCTCCTTCCGGAAACCTCCGTTACCGGCGCGGTGAACGCAGCGGAGAAGGCAAGACGGGCCATCGCCGGTTCCCCTGTGATCCATTGCGGTGAAACGATCAGCCTCACCATGACCTTCGGAGTTTCCCCCGGAGGAGGATTACCGGTGGACAGGGCCATTCAGATGGCGGACAGGGCCCTGTACCGGGGCAAGGACAAGGGCAAGAACAGGGTTTGTCTCCAGACATCCAGCTGAATCTTCTAAATTATAAAAACCAGTTTATACATTGATATTTTTGCTTCCTCATTTATACTTTCGCGCACCCTTATCGAGAGGAGATGTTGTGAAGCGGTTTTCCCTTATTGCAGCGATGGTGATCATGGCGGGTTCCGCCATGGCTCAGGAGCAGGTGGCTGAAGATTCCATTATCGCCGATGTGTCACCGGGAGACCCGGTAACGGTTTCCAATATCAACGGGGACATCCGTGTCCTTGGCGGTGCCGGGAACACAGCGGAGGTTTCCTGGAAACTCACATGTGACACCTCCGAGGAAATGGAAGCCGTCAGGGTCATCTGCGAAACGCAGAACGGAATTGACTGCCGTGTGGAATACGACGACAGCTGGAGCGAGAACCATTCCGCAAGGGTGGATTTCATTCTTGCCGTTCCCGGGGATGTGCCCCTTGATTACAGTATGGAGAACGTGAACGGCACGGTTGAGCTCAAGGATGCCTCAGGCAGTGGAGAGATAAGCCTTGTGAACGGAACTCTCCTGGCTTCAGGGTTCAGCGGACCCCTTTCCGCTGAGGTAGTGAACGGTGAGCTCACCATCGACGACTGCCCGGGGCTGGAGAGTGCGGAGCTGGTTAACGGCAGCCTTTTCGTAACCATTGAGGAAGTGGCCGAAAACCTTTCCCTGAGAAGTGTGAACGGCACCGTCAGGCTGAAACTGAACACCGCAGCCAGGGTTGAACTGGAGACCCTCTCCGGCTCCATGGAAGTTCCTGAAGGATTCGGCGCGGTGTTCACCGAACAGGTGGTGGGGTCTTCTGCTGATTTCGGAACGGGAAGCCCGGTGATATCGGTTTCTACCGTTAACGGTGATATCGAAATACTGTAGCCCGGAATTTCTGTAATAGAAAAGGGGAGCCCTGACGGGGCCCCCCTTTTTCTGTGTACGAGCTAAATGGAAGTCTTGATGGATGCCCATGTGGAGGGCTGAAGGGCCTGGGCCTCGACGAGGGAGAGGTCGTCCCAGTAGATGGAGCTTCCGCCGTCGGAGAACAGGTCGAGGGCGCCTATCTCGTAGATGCCGCTGGTGGGAGACCATGGGATGGTTTCAATGAACTGGCCGTTGTAGTAGATGCTCTGGAGGTTTGAACCAAGGGAGATCTCAACCTTGACCTCGACCCACTGGTCGCGGATGATGTCCACTATCCCTGAACCTTCGGTGACGGTCATCTGGCCCACGGACAGGTTGAACTTGAGCTGGAGGGCCCAGTCGCTCTGGGCGGCCTCGTAGTGGGTGAGCAGAATGAAGAACTGGTCGCCGGTGGTGCCGGATGGGATGTAGCTCCAGCCGGTCATGACCCAGTCGCCTGCGGTTGCGTCGAACTCGTGAACGATGTCTGATGTGGGTTCGATCTCTACGGCATTCGGTGCACTAAGAGCCTGGGCAGCGGTAACATAGGCGTCGTAAGCGGGGTTCTCGTCCCAGCAGAACCAGCCGCCCTGGCCGTTCAGCCCGGAGCCCGCTGCGTAGGAATCGAAATTTTCCGACCAGTCGGCAGCCGCCACGGAAATGAGCAGCACAAGACCAAGAAATAAAGATGTTTTCATTGTTTCCCCTTCCTCTGATTTGGACACTCGGTGTGTCTTTGCCCCATGTTAATAGCCCAAGTAAAACTCCAGGTCAAGGGCTCCGGGAAATTATACCCGGTTGCCACCTCGGGGAACAGCGGCAGAACTGGAGCGGTTGCTGCGGTATACATATTTTCACCATTGCGCAGGGATGGTCCTTTATTATACTCGGAATCCATTCGGTTACCGGGAGGGTTCATTTGGCCGAGCAGTTCGAGATTTCCATCGATTTTGATAAGAGAATACTCATCCTGAGAGTGTGGGGTTTCTGGTCACTCAAGACCGCCCTGGGTTTCCGGGACAAAATGCTTCGTTCAATGGCCTCCCTGGGTGATCAGACCCCATGGAGCGTTCAGGCGGATGTGAGGATGTTCCCTATACAGCTTTCTCCTGTTCAGGAGATCATCCGTGAACTCATGCAGCAGGCCGTAAGGTCCGGTATGCGGCGCTCGGCAAACATCGTGGGGGGAAGACTCACCCGAATACAGATAGAGAGGCTTTCCGGGGCGGCATGGCCCGAAAGAGGGCGTTTCAGCTACTTCAACACCCAGGCCGAGGCTGTGAAATGGCTGGGGGAGCAGGAGGATTCAAGCCATGAAGGAAGCCCTCAGAAGATTTTTCAGACCGTTTGACCTTCCCGGTGAAGCCAGAAGCCTCCTTGAAACCGAGGGCATTCTTTTCCTTGCGGAGAATGTAAGGACCACCGTTGTTTATCACCGGTTCCAGGCGCCGGGCAGGAACTTCAGGAACAAGAGGGAAACAGCGAGGGGATCCATCGGGGTATCCCGGAACAGAATAGTGGGATACGCCTTCGGAAAGCGCATCCTTCATCTGCCCTTCGACAGGGATGAGACCGGGAAGGTGAAGTTTTCCTCGGTGGACGGGAGGGCGCTGGTGATAGCCTTCGACCCCGGTCTGTTCGATCCCCGGCGGAAGGGGAGCATGGAGGTCAGATATCATACCCCCGACGCCGATGAAGCCTACACCGTGATACAGTCAAGGCTGAACTAGCCCGGGGGTGACGGACACTCCATTTTAAGCCTGCATGTCCCGCAGGGCAGCCCTATCCATATGCCGTCGAAGTAGTTCTCTATTTCACCCACAAGAGCCGGATCGGTGGTGTATATCCCCGCTTCGAAATTCCTTTTCCCCGGGGATCTGGCGCCCAGACCGGCCCCGGTCAGATTTGCGCTTCCTGTGTAGGCTGAAGTGCCGTCGATGATTATCAGCTTGCAGTGGACCCTGGGGCAGTGCTGCATTTCGAAACCCTCTCCTCCGGTGAGACCGGGAAGTCTGCTGAGGGATCTCAGAAAGGGAGCCGATGGCCTGCCGCCGTGGAGCAGCCGTATGCTGACCCCCTTTACCTGAAGCCTCTCCAGATGGTTAAGGAGCGGAACACTTCTGCCCCTGCCTCCTGGAACATGGAGGTCCTTTACGTTGGCGGTGGCTATCCAGATCCGTTCCTTCGCCCTGAGAACTCCCTCTTCGATAAGGAGAGAGTAGTGCCGGGAATCACTTATGAACCTCATTCACCGGCTTTCTTCACCTGTTTGTACAGGATCTTCCGCTGTCTGGCAATGGTGGAGGCCACAACGTTCCTGGACAATCCTGCATCGGAGGCGAACTTCTCCAGAAGGGTTTTTTCCGACGGGTCCAGTTTGCCGTCGGCCAGGGACATCCTGACCATTGACCTGAGGATCTCCATTGCCTCGGTTGTGTTGGAGGGGGTTGGCAGAGGGCTGTCGGGGTCCTGAACGGAGTTGATTATCTCCTGAAGGGTCTGTTCGGATATTCCCCGGTGGCTGGCGAAGGAACTCAGCATGGACATCTCCTCAGGATCCAGCCTGCCGTCGGAATACATCACACCGGCCATGGACATGAGGAGAATGTCAGGGGTGACCCCCGCCGTTCCCGTTATCGGAGAGACGGAGGCGGAGTTCACCCTGGCTCCGGTAAATGGTTTCACCGCCTCGAGAACCCAGGAACCGCTGCCGTCGTTCAGGGGTCTTCCACAGTATTCGCATGCTCCGCCGTCGGCTCCGGTGTAGGGGGCGCCGCAGCCGTGGCAGTGGGCGCTGTGAAGGCCCTGTGACGCAAGGGTGAGGACACCGTGCTTCCTGGCGAAGGTGAATATCTGGGGCCTTATGGTCTTTGGGCCCGTGGATTTCGTTTTGCCCTCACCGTTGATCCATCCATTGGCGGCGGACCATTTCACAAGCACATCCACCCGGTCGAATTCGGTGCCCTGCTCTATTCTCTGAACCTCCACGGCCCCCACGGCGGCATCATGGAAATAGAGGTGCCATTCTCCCTGAACGGTCTGTCCTATGCTTTCGCCAAGAGCCTTTTCGTAACCCTCGGTGGCAACCTTGGCCATTGGAGCGGAGCTGTTGTCGAAGTAGCTCTTGATGTATCGCCAGAATGCCACAGAGGCTGTGTCCTCGATGGTCTGAATGTTGAAGCCAGGGTCTGTGGCGGACATTTCTGCATACCCTGGCACAGCCGCGGGGCTGGAGGCGGTGCTCCACTCGGAGGACTGGGTTATCTCGCTTAGGACCCAGTCGTACTCGCCGCTTGTCACAACAGCGTCGCAGTATTCGCAATGACCGGATTCCGACAGGGTGAGCGCTGCGCCGCAGTTGGGGCAGACCCCCTCGACGAGGCCCTTCCCCGCAAGGGTCTGAACACCGGGCTTCCGAAGGAAACTCCAGTACTCAACGAAGGTTCCCGAGTAATTGTCCTTTATCTTCCTTCCGGTCTTCAGGTCCACCTCGGAATCCCGGGCAGAGGCGGTGATCTTTACATGTACGGTGTCGAAGTGGCGGTCGCTCTGAACCGAGACGATCTCGCAGCCATGGACCCTGATGTTCTCCATTGTGTTCCTGATACCCTGCAGCTTCTGCATGTGTATCTGAAGGGAAAACCTTTCCCTGACCCCGTCGGAGATGAACCTTCTTGCTTTGCTGAGATCGTGGGCGCACCAGGCTTCCTGTATCTCCATGAAAGCCTTCACCGCCTTTGATGTGAAATCCGTTTCCTGGAAGCCGGGATCTCTGGATTTGAGATCCGTCAGGGCTTTCTGCATCGCCGCCGGGTTCTGCTTCTGTGCGAGATTCCTGTTGCCGGCCTGCTGGATCCTGCTGTACTGGGCCTTTTCCTTCTTTTTCTTCGTTATTATCGCTATCACGATTATTATGATTACCAAGGGAATGCCTATGCATGGCTGCTCGATGCAGAGTCGAAGAAGCAGATACACCAGGATTCCCAGGCCGTCGCCTCCCCCTCCGTTCCCCGAAGATCCGGATCCGCCGTAGCTCTGGCCGCCTCCTGCCCTGGCAATGGCCTCCCCGGCAAAAATGCTGAGTATGATCAGAATTGACAGTAACAGAAGGGAATTCTTCCAGCTGGAGTTCATGCGTTACCTCCGGGAGTGGCGTATATTACTTTCCTCAATGATACAAGAAGTCTATCCAGAGTGGAACGGAATGTCCATGATCTGTAATTCAGGAATTGCCCGGAGCCATGCATAACACATTCAGACGAAGGCTTCTTTTCATACTTTTTGCCACCATTACCATATGGGCATTCCTGTGGTACAGTCACTCGGTGGTTGAGAAACTCAACATATCCGGCAGAAGGAACTGTGAGACCATAGCCAGGCTCTGGGCCGGGGTTCAGTACCCCCTCAGTCTGATGGGGAATCCCAGGGGCATACTCTCCTGCTCAGAATGCGGGAACCCCGCTGGCATCGCCCCTGAAGGAACCACCGACAGCCTTCTCTTCTGCGGATTCTGCCAGGATACCACACGGTTCGTTGTCACCTCCAGGCTCCTGCCCGGCGAGAGGCAGGAGGTCCTGAACTCCACAAGGCGCCTCTTCGCCGATGTCACCTCCAGGCTGGATTTCCCCACTGTGTTTTCCGACGACGTGGGGTATCCCCAGATCGTAGACGGAGAACCCACCGACGGCTTCCCCGGGAGAAGACTGGCCGAGATCAGGCGGAGAATGCAGAGAATGGCCGAGGAGAACGATCCGGTGCCCTTAACGGTCATGGAGGACACCATAGGGTATCTCTATTACGGCAACTCCCAGCTGAATTCCGACATGGAGATAATCCCCTTCCTCGAGCTGGGCTTTCTTCTGGTCATAGCCGCTGTGATCTTCTTTCTCCTTCGTTCAGAGGTTTCCAGGGAAAAACACATGTCATGGGCCGGTTTCGCCAGGGAAACCGCCCATCAGCTGAGCACACCGCTCTCCTCCCTGATGGGATGGCTGGAACTTTTAAGGGACGACGAGGCCATAATAGGCAACCCGGATACCGCCGAGGCGGTATCCCACATGGATACCGACGTCAACCGGCTTGCGAGAATTGCCGAAAGATACGGTCAGATGGGTCGGGAGGCGAAGCTTTCACCGGCCTCCGCAGAAGACATTATCAGGGAAACGGTGGAGTATTTCAGGATAAGGAAGGGACTTCTGGGCCACGGCGTTGTAATCTCAGTGGAAGGGCACTGCGGGGGCAGGAGGATAATGGCCAACTCCGTTCTGCTTGGCTGGGTCCTGGAAAACCTCATTAAGAACGCTGTCGCCGCCTGCGCTCCCAGGGAAGACGGCGGAAGGATAACCATCGCCTGTTCCCCGGAGGAGAGCGGAGGCTCCATAGAGATAACCGTTTCAGACAACGGCAATGGCATTCCGTATCCCGATCAGGGGAAGGTCTTCAGGGCTGGTTTTACAACAAGGAAGGGCGGATGGGGCCTCGGACTCTCCCTTGCCAGGCGGATAGTCGAGGAACACCACCGGGGAAGCCTGAAACTCGTGAGGAGCGTTCCCGGCGGCGGCACTGTTTTCAGCATTACCATTCCGGTCATGAAAGGCGGTGAGGGTGATAACCATTCTCTGGGTGGATGACGAGATAGATCACCTCCAGGCCCACATAAAATTCCTTGAGAAGCGTTCCTACGGGGTTCTTCAGGCCCGGAGCGGAAGGGAGGCCCTGGAGATCCTCAGGGGCACCCGGGTTGACCTGGTGCTGATGGACCAGATGATGATAGGAATGGACGGTCTTGAAACGGTTCACCAGATAAGGAAGAGCTACAAAGACCTTCCCGTGGTCATGGTAACACAGAGCGAAGAGGAAGAGCTCATGGACAGGGCCCTTTCAGGCACCATTGCCGACTTCCTCACCAAGCCGGTCAATCCCAGTCAGATACTTCTTGTGGTGAAGAGGCTGCTGGACTCCGGCAGGCTCCGGGTCAACAAGGCGGCCATCGAGGTGATACAGGAAACGGAGAAGATCAGGGGAAGCCATGAGAATACCCTCCAGCAGTGGATCAGCCTTTACAGGTCCAGGGTGGAGAAGGACATCTCCCTTGGAGGTGAATTGAACCTGAGGCTCGAGGGGCTCCAGGGAGGAGGCCTCGATCAGGTGGAACACGATTTCTCCAGGTTCATCGAGAAGAAGTATCCGGAATGGGTCGCTTCCCCGGATGAAGCACCACTAATGGCCCACAATGTGCTTCAGCGTCTGGTCCTTCCGGAACTGGAAAGGAACATCGGAGAAGTGGTGTTCCTGGTGATAGACTGCATGCGCTTCGACCAGTGGCTTCTCATGCTGAAGTCCGTGGAACAGTGGTTCCACAGGGAGTCCGGTTTCATGGTGGCCGGTCTCCCCTCCGCCACCCCCTACAGCAGGAATTCCATATTCAGCGGTCTTGTCCCCAGGGATATCTGGCGGTTTTACCGGACCAGATGGATCGAGAAGTACGGCTGTCCCGGCCTTAACTCCTACGAGAAGGTCCTTCTCAGGGATTCCCTGACGAGATATGGTTACAAGCAGGGTAAAAAGGCGGTTTACGCGAAAATTTCCAACCGGACCGAGGGCGAGAATGTCCGCAGGGGGCTTTCCCATTTTCTTAAGGACGGTTTTCTGGCGGTGGTGGTCAATTTCATCGATCATCTCACCCATGGAAGGTCCGAGCTTGACCTGATAAGGGACATCGCCCCGGACGTTCCCGCGTTCAGAACCCTTGCCAGGGAGTGGTTCGAGCACTCATTCCTCAGGGATATGCTGAAAACCCTCAGCGCCCGTGGGGCCACTGTGATCGTAACCAGCGACCATGGCTCCGCCCTGGCCAGGCGCATATGCCATGTAAAGGGGGCAAGGGGGATGTCCCACAGCGTCAGGTACAGGTTCGGTCACTCCCTCAGCGCCGACCCCAAGAATGCCATAATAGTCCATGATCCCGCTGGCTGGGGTCTTCCCGACGATCACCCCAGAAAGGGTTATCTGTTTGCCCGGGACGACTACCTCCTGATGCAGGAGGGCATGAACCGGGAAGACCGCCATAAGTTCACAGGTTCCTTCCAGCACGGAGGGGTTTCACTTGAGGAGATGCTTGTCCCATGCGATGTTCTGAGGCCGAAGAAGTACCGATAGCCATGATGTACGATGAACTTGACCAGCCTGGTCTCGAAAAAATAGCGAAGCGCATGGCACTTGAGGCAGTACAGGGAGACCGCTTCTTCCTCTCAGGTCCCCTGGGCTCGGGCAAATCCACCTTCGCCAGGGCTTTCATCCGGGCCCTGGGGGTGGTGGGAGCCATTCCCAGCCCCACCTTCATACTGGATTCGGTGTATAGTATCGATTCTCTGGGAGTGGAGCTTCACCACATGGACCTTTACAGGCTGAAGGGTTCCCCCGGGGAGCTCCTCATGCTGGGTTTCGAGGAGATACTCGATTCCCCGGCGGTGGTGCTCATGGAATGGCCGGAGAGAATGGAAGACCACCGAAGCCGCAGGGGCTGCACGGTGAACATTTTCCCGGGAAGTACCCCTGAAACCAGGAGGGTTGAGATTGACTGGAACCTGGCTGGGTATTGACACCACATCCTCCACCGGAGGTGTTGCTCTGGTAAAGGACGGGATGCTTCTGATGGAGTCCATCCTTCCTGTTCGCGCACTGCATTCAGAAAAACTTCTGCCGGCGATTTCCCGGCTGATGGACTCATCGGAGATAAGCGGCGGGGAGCTTTCCGGAATTGCTGTTTCCGCCGGACCAGGTTCATACACCGGGCTGAGGATAGGCATCGCCACCGCAATGGGGCTTGCCGCCGGCTGGGGGGTTCCAGTGAAGGGGGTATCCACTCTCAGGATAATTGTCTCCTCTCTTCCTGAAGACGCGGTTCTTGCCTGTGTAAGGGCAAGGAAGGGAGAGGTCTTCGCAGGTGGATTCCAGTCCCCCAGCCCCCTTTCCCGGGAGCTGATCCCCCAGGGCATCTATTCCGCGGGAAAACTGGCGGAGCTTCTGAAGGGGAAACGATTCCTGGCGGCGGGAACCGGAAGGCAGGAGCTTCCTGAGATCCCCGGCGTTCTCTGGACCAACACCCTTCTCGATTGCCCCAGGCCATCCCTTACGGCCTTCTGCGGAGCTGTCATAGCCGGTGAGGCCGGCTTTGATCGTGCCGTTGAACCCCTTTATCTCCGTGATTTCAACCAGGGGATAATGGAAAAATGAACGAAATAGAGTACGGCAGGCCGGACGAAAGGCATGTCGAGGAGCTCTTCGAACTTGAAAAAAAGTCCTTTGCCAGCCCCTGGGACATCGATGAGATAAGGGGCCTCATAAGGCGGTCGGTTTCTCTGTTCACCCTGGCAGCCTTTTTCCGGGGCAAACCTGTTGGCTACATATCCGCGGCCTTTTCAGAACCCGGGGTTCTCCATGTCATAAGCCTGTGCACCGAGAACGGGTTCCGCAGAAGGGGAGTGGCTGGCCATCTCCTGTCCTGCGCCGTTCAGTGGGGGAAACACCTGGAGGCCAGGCGGGTGGTTCTGGAGGTAAGGGAGGGTAACGCTCCCGCAATTGGTTTTTACAGAAGATGGGGCTTCACCCCCTCGGGTAAAATAGAGAACTTCTACGGTCGCGGTATACACGGTATCTACATGGAAAAGCCCCTGAAGCCCGTTAAGGGGACCCTCGAGTGCATGCTGTTCCTGAACAGCCGCCTGAGGAGGAAGCCGACACTTGGCGTGGTGCTTGGCTCCGGCCTGGGCTGGGTCACGGAGCCATTCGGATGCGGCATCAGCATTCCCTTTCCCGACATACCGGGTATGGCCGGGGACGCGGTTATGGGCCACGCTCAGAAGATGCAGACAAGCCAGGACGGCAGTGTTGTTTTCATCATGGGAAGAAGACATCACTACCAGGGGTATTCCGGGGATGAGATCACCCTTCTCCCCTCTGCCCTGGCGGCCCTTGGAGTGGACCGCTGGCTTCTCACCAGCTCCGCAGGGGCGGTGGACCCTGATTACTCCGTGGGTGATGTGATGATATTCACCGACCACATCAATTTTTCAGGATGCATACCGGAACCGCCCATGAGATCCGTTGGCTCAGGGGTCTATTCCCGTGAGCTGGGAAGGATTGCAGGGGAGACCCTTCGGTCCCCGGAAAGGGGCGTATTTGCCTGCGTGTCCGGTCCGGCCTACGAAACCGCCGCCGAGGTGGAACTCATACAACGGGCCGGCGGTTCCGCAGTTTCCATGTCAACCGCCCAGGAGGCCATGGCACTCCGGGCCCTGGGATGCAGGGTCCTTGCCCTGGCCCTGATAACGAACAGTACGGACAGCGGGGACTCCGTGTGCCACGAGGAGGTGCTGTCCGCCCAGGAGATCTTGAGGAAGAGACAGGAGGAATACATCGTGGGGCTTATCGAGAGGCTTAAGAGTTGAACTATGCCCATGCGGAGAGCTGGCTCTTCGGAAGACGCCGGCTGGGAATGAAGTACGGTCTGGACAGGATGCTGTCCATTATGGAGGAACTGGGCCATCCGGAGAACTCCTTTAAATCGGTTCACATCGTCGGAACCAACGGCAAGGGCAGCACTGCTGCGGTCCTTTCTGAACTGGCGGGAGAACTGGGGTTCTCCTGGGGGCGGGGGACTTCCCCGCATCTGCTTCATTACAGGGAGCGGATAGCCACCGACAAGGGCTGGATCCCCGAGGAATCCGTAGCCGGGTTCATAACCGATAACATGGAAATGCTGGAGAGGCATTCAGCAACCTTTTTCGAGATCACCACCGCCATGGCCGCCTGGTACTTCGCCCTTTCCGGGGTGCAGTGGGTGGCTGCGGAGGCGGGCCTGGGAGGGCGGCTCGACGCCACAAAGACCTACAGGGGAGTTGGAACCATCTTCACCGGAGTGAGGGTGGAACACAGCAGGATACTGGGTGATACCAGGGAGAAGATCGCAGCGGAGAAGGTTGCGGTGGCGGAGCCGGGTTCCGTTCTGATAGCTTCAAGACAGACACCGGGGGTGGAGGAGGTTATAGAGGAAGCCGTCAACAGGAACCGCCTCCGGAGGGTCCTCCCAGCAATGGTGGACAGAAGCCCCCTTCCCGGGCTCCATCAGCTGAAGAACAGTTCCCTTGCTGTAACCGCCGCCACGGAGCTCTTCGGGAAAACCCGGGAAGAGGTCGCCACTGCCTACCAGAGGCTCTGCTGCAGCCTGAAGTGGCCTGGAAGACTGGATTTCCGCGCCGGCGACCCCCCCATACTTTTCGATGTTGCCCACAATCCTCAGTCCATGGAAGCCCTTATCACCCACATAAAGGACTGGAAGAAACCGGTTCCCGCCGTTGTCGGCTTCCTCTCGGACAAACCCTGGAAGGAAATGGTCGAACTGCTCCGGGGAGTGGTGGGTCCCGTTGTGACCACCACGCCGGACAGTGAAAGGAAGCTCACCGCGGCGGAACTCGCGGGATACATGGGTTCCATGGGATTCGATGTAACCATCCGGGAGAGCATTCCCGACGCCGTAGCCCTGTGCCGGGGAATGGCCGGGGGCAGGATGCTGGTCACCGGCTCATTCTTCGTTGTGGGTGAGGCGCTGAACGCCTCGGTTGACAGGGGCTGGGTAAGCGGGGTTCCCGATTCGGCGTCGAATTTCATAGATTAGATCAACTTCAGATGAAAGGAAGCAAATGGCAAAGAACAGGAAATCCGTTCCCCGGGTGGACAAGAGGGAAACGGTACCCTTCGGAAAACTGAATTACATCCTCTTCGCCGCCGGGCTGCTGCTCATAACAGCCGGCTGGTTCCTGCTGAGGGCTGGGCATATTTCCGTTTCCCCCCTGATGCTCATTCTCGGGTACTGCGTGGTGATCCCAGTTGCGATAATAATTGCGCCCAGGGAGGGTAAGGGTTCTTCTGAATGAGGCGGTATTCCGCGGTTCCCCTTCTTCTTTCGATCATGGCCGCAATCTCATGCAAAGAGGAAAAGGCGATTATTCCGCCCCCTGAACCCCTTCAGGCTTCAGACACGATTTTTGTGGATGTGCCAGGGGGAGCTTTCACCAATTCAAGCGGGGAATCCGTTCAGGTGGAATCCTTCCAGTTGATGAGAAGCGAGGTGAACAACAGGCTTTACCGGTATCTTGCCGATTCATCAGGGATCCCCCATCCCCCTGATCCCGGATTTCCCGGCATGGAGGGATATTTCTACGATTCCCTTGCCCACCCCGTTGTGAATGTCAGTCCCGCAAGGGCGAAAAAGGCCGCCTCGGCCATCGGGTGCCGTCTTCCAACCAGGAACGAGTGGGAATACGCGGCCTCACTCGGCCTTACCGGCGACATCGCCGGCCAGTTCCCCTGGGGAGAGCTTTCCCCTCCGGATGTCCCCGGGGTTCCGGCGAACTATCTGGCCCTGGATGACTGGGACACCAGAGACCTCGACGGTTTTGCCTCCACGGCTCCCGGCGGTTCCTATCCCCTTTCCCGGGGAGGATTTCAGGACCTGGCCGGTAATGCTGCGGAAATGGCGGTATGCCTCCAGGATTCAGCGGTTCACCTCATGGGCGGCAGCTGGGTCCAGCGGGAGGAGGCAATGAAGATAGGTTATGTCAGGGTCCTTCAGGACGGCGATATCTGCTGGTACGCCGGTTTCCGTCTGGCAAGGTAGAAAAAACCGGGGGATCCCTCCCCCGGCTCAATGGTGGGCGAAGAGGGACTTGAACCCCCGACGTCCTGCTTGTAAGGCAGGCACTCTAGCCAACTGAGTTATTCGCCCCCGGTGCCGCGTATAAATACACACCCTTCGCAAATCTGTCAATACTGGTCGTTTCCGTTCCTTCCCTTCATAATTGACCAATGGATAACAGCAAAGATGACTGCGTAAACAATTCGAACTGCACAGGCGATACATGCCCGGTGGCTGTCATCCCCGCCGCCCGCCGACAGTCCATCTACTCCAGCCTTCTCTCATCCGACGAACCGGTCTCCATCACTGTGGATGTAACTGAAGACCTTGCTCTCATGGGCGTCAGCGCCATAGACTGGGCCGGTCTTGCTTCCGTGGTGGTGGGAGAGCTCCACCACGAAGGCTGGAATCTGGATCTTCTTGAGGGGTTCACCGTTGTCAGCAGGGGTGTCCGAAGGGGGATAATCATAACCGGGATCATACTAGACGAGAACAGCCCGGGCAGAGGTGGCAAGTTCCTGGAGGACGCCAACAAGCTGAGCAACCTGCTGAAAAGCCTGGCCATGGGCCGGGAGGGGATAGTATCCCTTCTCAACCGGTCCTCGGACAGGGTGGAAACCTATCAGCTCATACTCGAAGAACTCGACCGCTTCTATTATGGGGACATACCCGACGGCATTCTGGGAGAGACCGGTCAGCTCGTACTCTTCATAAGCTCCAGATCCGACCAGTATCTCCTTGCAAGGAAGCCCGCGGATCTGGCATGGATAGTCAAGACGAACCACGATCTCCTGGAGAAGGTTCGCAAGAAGGGCGGAACCCCCTTTTACAGGATACGCAACATCAGGGCAACAGGCGAGCACCTCACCGGGATCAACATTGTCGGCTACGAGAGGGACATTTCATTCCAGAAGCTGATCACGACCCTCTCTGTCGCCTGGCCCGGAGCCACCGTCAGACACCAGAGAAGATACACCACATCCGACGGCATAGCGTCCATCAGGGTGGAAATGACCGGGCTGAATGGAATGAGCGCCAGCAGGGAAGAGCTCAAGGTGATAAGGGAGTATCTGAAGAAGCTTCTTGTTTCAAGGGGGATCGACCGCCTGGACGCCATTTATCACTATGGAGGAACGGAGCACATAGGAAGGGCCCTTCTTCCCCTCCTGATAAAGGAGTGCAGAACCACAGGCATGAACCAGGCGTACATAGCACTGGAGAGCACCACCACCTTCAACGCCGAAATGAAGATGCTTCTGGTTACCGCGGCGGGGGCCGGTGCAGATGTGGCTGACCACGACGGCAAGATACTCACACTGGTGAAAAAACTGACCTCCAGTAAGGGGCTTGGGGTAAAATCCTTCAAGTCACCAACCAGAAGGGACGATGTCTGGGTGGATGTTTTCGACTTCGTAGTGGAGCGAGAACAGTTCGACCAGATGGAGGACGCCTATTCGATGGTGAAAGAGGTGGTGAGGGAGAGTTTCGGCGAGTTCAGGGACTTCGATCAGGGCATGAGGCTCAACGATGTGAACCAGCTGGCATCTATCCGCAGGGAACTGTCCGACATACCGGAAACGGTGGTCACCGATTTCTACTACAGCCTGGAAGATTTCATGAGGGCATCGGTGCCCACCACCGAACTGTCCAGGCAGATAAGGCTGGCATTCACCACCATATCCCAGCTGCTTCCGCTATCCGTCACGGAAATGAAGGTGGCCTGCGAGGAGATACCCGGATCCCGGGGACCGGTGGCTACCCTTTTCTGCTGCGCCAGGCGGGGGGAGTGCAGGAATATGGAAGCCCTTCTGTCAACCGTTAGGGAATTCACCGTTACGGTGAGCATTATCAGGTGGTCAGGGGCGGTGTCGGTCCTTCTGCGGGTTCAGGAGTCCGGCAGGGCTCTTTCCGCCGAGAAAAGGGATGAAGTGTTGAAGAACATTGCTGAAAGAATGAGGGATGATGAGCAGTAGTACAGCATCGGTTCCAAACGATCCAGGGGAGAGGGAACGGTTCGCTTCCATGCTGGAGAACTGGTTCCAGCAGAGGATGAAAATGTCCAACAGGGCCCTGAAGTTCATGCTGCTGCCCCTGATCGCCGTTGTGGTCTTCGCCTGCGTATTCTGGTTCAGCTATTACCTTCCGGTACCGGTTGCGGTTCCAGCCCTGGCCCTTCTCGTTTCCCTTCTCGTGTGGTTCGTATGCCTGATTGCCGGAGTAAGGATCTTCAGAAGGATGAGAACCGGCGACGCCCTCATGCTGAGGAAGATCCGTTCCTCATCAGCCCCGGAACAAGCTTGACAAGAACCCGGGCCCTATTTATGCTTGCGTTCTCAAAGCGGGGGCGGTGTAGCTCAGTTGGTAGAGCAGCGGAATCATAATCCGCGGGTCAGGGGTTCAAGTCCCTTCGCCGCTACCAGGCATTTTTCAGAGGCGTTCTGCTCTTTCGAGGGTTGAGCGCCTCTTCCTCATCCTCCATGGATACAGCCCTTCAGGGTCATGCTTAAATGGCTTACTCACTTGATCTTACGCAATCTATTTGTCAAATTTACGGATGGCCTTACTCGTAAACCCCGTTGATGTACTGGCCGTGGTTCCTCCAGCAGCTGGCGTTCCAGCCACGGACGCTGAAGGTGTCCCTTTCCCTTCCCATTATCCTGTAGCGGTAGCCCTTTTCCGTTGTGGGGCAGAGAAGGCCTTCGTGTACATAGCCGCCGATGGTGGACAGCTGTTTCCAGCCGTTTCCCGGGGGATACTGGTTGTTCTCCGCCAGGTACATGTTCAGCCCCCCGGCGATGTTCCGGAGGTTGGAGCGGCAGGCGGCGAATCTGGCGCTTTCGGTGACATCCTGGTACTTCGGGATTGCTATGGCGGAGAGAATGCCCAGTATTACCACCACTATCATCAGTTCGATAAGTGTGAAACCCGCCTTTGAACCGCTCATAGTTCACCCCTTTCGAACTCACCCAGGTCCATGTCCGCGGTGTAGTAGAGACCGCCTGGGGTCTGGACCGACCAGACATCGTCGTACTCCACGGTATAGATGAAACCCGGGGGAAGGCTCAGGTCCCCCGGCCCGGGGAGGGAGTCATTCGCCGCCATGAAGGCGTCCACCCTGGCGGCCAGCGCTGCCACGGAGTCCCTTTCCGCCTGTTCAGCAGGCGGGGGCGAGGTGATGAAGGCGGCATTGCCCGGCTGGTAAAGAAGAAGGATGATGATGGCGGCGGCCCCCGCCGCGGCGAAGATGAATATGCCCTTCCCGCCTCCTTTCTTCACGGGCTTCGGTGTCCTCTCCTCGAATACTATGTCCTTGTCCAGCTGCATAGGCTCTCCAGTTGCGCTCATACCGCCACCTCTCCGTCCGTTGGCCTTCGCTTGTCCCCACAGGGATTATATTAGAAAACATGGGCAAACTGGAGATGGCATTCCTTAACACCGTTTCCCGGGAGGAACTGTTCCCCCGGGGTTCGTCGATCTGCGCCGCGGTGTCCGGCGGGGCCGATTCCGTGGCGATGCTGCATCTTTGTCACAGGTTCTCTCCTTCCCATGACTGGAGGGTCAGGGTGCTGCACATCAACCACGGGCTCAGGCCCGAGGCGGCTGCGGAGCAGTCCTTCGTAGAGGCGCTTTCCATTGAACTGGGCCTTCCCTTCGAAGCGGTGGAGGGCCAACCGGACGGGGGAGGCTCCATGGAAAGCAGGTGGAGCAGCCTCAGGCAATCGGTCTATTCAAGGCAGCCGGACCTCGTGGCGGTTGCCCACAATGCCGGGGACAGGGCTGAGACCATTCTCCTCAGGCTGGTTCAGGGGGCCGGGCTCCGGGGTCTCGGCGGAATGGACTACCGGGGAAGGGGTCCGGTGAGAAGACCCATGCTGGACATTGACAGACAGGACATCCGCCGCTGGCTGGAGGGGGAGGGAATTCACTGGATGGAGGACCGGTCCAACCTCGACACCGACATCGCCCGGAACAGGATGCGCCGTGAAGTGCTTCCCCGGCTCACGGAAAGCTTCCCGGAAGCGGTGGGGGGCATCTGCAGGTCCGGGGCGGTGCTCAGCGCCTGGAGAGACCTCCAGGAGCAGATATCGTGTATGTTCCCCGCTGAGGAAACTGGAAGGGAAGATCTGATCTCCCTTCCCGACGCCCTGGCGGCCCTGGCGCTATGGAACATGGCGGGAAGGCCCAGGAAGGGTTTCGATGAATTGAGCAAGGTGATAAGGTGGCTCCGAAAAGGGGGAAGGGGCGAGCACATCCTTCCCGGCGGAAAAAGGCTTGTCGCCAGGGAAGACATGATCAGGATAGAAAAAAGAGGCACCGGGAGGTTCTGATGGGGGCTGAGTACGACATACTTATCGATGCCCGCCGAATCCAGGAGGCGGTAGCGGAACTCGGAGGGGAGCTGGCGGAGCTGTACCGCGGCGAGGAAGTCGTGGTGATACCCCTTCTGAGGGGGGCCTTCGTTTTTGCCGCGGACCTGATACGGGCAATGGACATTCCCGTAAGGGTGGAATTCATAGGGGCGGCCAGCTACGGCGCTGAAACCGTATCCTCCGGAGAGGTGAGGCTTACCCTCGATACCTCCTTCCCGCTGCACGACAAGCATGTTCTTATAGTGGAAGATATTGTAGACACGGGGCTTACACTGGCATATATTCAGAAGCTCATTGCATCGCGGAATCCCAGATCCATCCGTACCGTCGTCCTTCTGGACAAGCCTTCCAGGCGGAAGGTGCGGGCGGATCTTCATAAAACCCTCTTCACCATACCCGACAGGTTCGTGGTGGGGTATGGCCTCGACGGCCCCGGCGGGTTCTGGAGGAATCTCCCGGTTATTGCCGCCCTGAGGGATGGAACGGAGAACAACAACATTGAGCGATAACGGAAAACAGCCGCCTGAGAAAGACAGGAAGCAGCTGCCCAACCCACCGCCGGGCCTCGGCGGATGCAGCTTCAGGACCGTCACCATGTGGGTCATGCTGGGGCTTCTTGCCTATGTCCTGGTCATCTTCCTCGGCGGGGGGTCCGACAGAGCCTCCATTACCTACAGCGAACTCCTGGATTACGCCGAGAGGGGCAGCGTAAAGACCGCCATCCTCTCATCCGGAGGCGAGGTCGAGGGCGAGTTCAGGTCACCCCAGGCCATAAGCAACGGCGAAGTCACCCAGGACTTCATTAAGTATTCCAGCTTCGTCCCCTTCGAAGACGTCAACTCAGTTGACCTCCTGCGGGAGCACGGGGTTGATGTTTCCGGAAGGGGTCCCAACAGTTTCCTTGCCATACTTATCAACGTGGGTCCCATCCTGCTCTTCATCGTTCTCTGGATATTCATAATGAGGCGGATGTCCGGCGGCGGACAGGCCTTCAGCTTCGGAAAGAGCAAGCACCGGCTGATAACCGGGGACAGACCCAAGAACACCTTCGAGGATGTGGCGGGATGCGATGAAGCGAAGGAAGAGCTGGAGGAGGTGATCGAGTTCCTCCGGGAGCCTGGCAAGTTCAGGAAGCTCGGTGGAAAGATCCCCAAGGGAGTTCTGCTCATAGGGCCTCCCGGCACAGGCAAGACCCTTCTTGCCAGGGCCGTGGCCGGTGAGGCGAAGGTTCCCTTCTTCTCCATGAGCGGTTCCGATTTCGTGGAAATGTTCGTTGGCGTGGGAGCCAGCAGGGTGAGGGACCTCTTCATCCAGGCAAAGGCCAAGGCCCCCAGCATAATCTTCATAGATGAGATAGACGCCGTGGGCCGCCAGCGGGGAACCGGTCTAGGCGGAGGCCACGACGAGAGGGAGCAGACACTCAACGCCCTTCTTGTGGAAATGGACGGATTCGCCGCCAATCAGGGCGTCATAGTTATAGCCGCCACCAACAGGCCGGATGTTCTCGACGCCGCCCTTCTCCGCCCCGGCCGATTCGACAGAAGCATCACCGTGGGCATGCCCGATGTCCAGGGCAGGGAGGCCATACTCAAGGTTCATACGGCGAAAATGCCCCTGTCCGACCAGGTCGAACTGTCCGTGGTGGCCAGGCGCACGCCTGGTTTCAGCGGAGCCGACCTTGAGTCACTGGCGAACGAAGCCGCACTCCACGCCGCCCGGAGGAACGCCAGGTCCATAGAAATGCGGGATTTCGAAAGCGCCGTGGACAGGATCATCATGGGGATCGAGCGGAGAAGCATGGTGATGTCCGACGAAGAGAAGAACCTCACAGCGGTCCATGAGAGCGGTCATGCGATAGTTAACGTTTTCAGCCCCCAGTCCGACCCCTTCCACAAGGTAACCATCGTTCCCCGGGGCAGGGCCCTGGGCGTTACCAGCTTCCTTCCCAAGGCGGAAAGGCACAACTATTCCAAGGAGTACTGCCAAAGCGTTCTGGCAAGGCTTCTTGGAGGCAGGGCCGCGGAATCCCTCATACTTGACACCATGAGCACCGGTGCGGGGAACGATCTCGAGAGGGCCACCGATCTTGCCAGGAAGATGGTCTGCAACTGGGGAATGAGCCCGGAGATCGGCCCCGTTTCCTTCTCCGACGAGCATGGTCCGGTGTTCATAGGCCGGGACATGGCCAGAACGAAGAACTACAGCGAACACACCGCAAGGGTGATCGACGACGAGGTAAGAAGACTCATGGGTGAGGCCTACAAGTGCGCCCTGGACATACTGGAGGCCAACAGGGACATAGTGAAGAGGCTGACCGAGGTCCTCCTCGAGAAGGAAACCGTGTCCAGTGTGGAAATACGCCAGATGCTCTCGGAAATGCGCCCCGGAGAGGAGTTCCCCGGGCTCGACTCCCTCGATACAGAGGAAACCCCCGGGGAACCGGAAGACAAGGTGGAAACCGTTGGACCTGACGAAGATTGAGCAGGGTGTCCGGCTCATGCTGGAGGGAATAGGTGAGGATCTCAACCGCCCGGGAATACAAAGGACCCCGGAAAGGGTGGCCCGCTCCATGGCAGAGCTGTGCCGGGGCCTTGACCCCGGCTCCAGGAAGCCCATCGCGGTAATGAGTGAAGCGGACCAGAACGAGATGATCATAGTGAAGGACATCAGTTTCTCATCCATGTGCGAGCACCACCTGCTTCCCTATCTCGGCAGGTGCGACATAGTCTATCTCCCCGCCGACGACCGCATAGCCGGTCTCAGCGCAATAGTTGAGCTGGTAGAGAACCTCGCCGCAAGGCCTACCATTCAGGAAAGGCTTACCACCGAGATAGCCAACACCCTGATGAACGAACTCCAGGCCAAGGGGGTCATGGTGGTCATGGAAGCGGAGCACATGTGCCTTGCCATGCGGGGCGTCAGGAAACGGGACAGCAGAATAGTCACCAGCGCAATGCGGGGTTATCTGAAACGCCCGGAAACCCGGGGAGAAGCCCTGGCACTCATTGGAAGGAGCATCTCGGGAAGGTGAAGACCGTCAGACTCCTCCAATCCGGCGGCGACATCGACTGGAACCAGCTCATTCACCGCGTCGGAGCCGATGCCGGAGCCCTTCCCCGTCTTCACAACCGCGACAGGATAACCGTTGTGCTTGTTGAGGGGCTGCCCAGTCCCGCGGCTTCCATACTGAAACAGTGCATGCTCTCAGGCGGCGCCGACGCCCTGGTCCACAGGGAGGTGCTGACCTGCAGGACCGAATTTTCCCGGGCAGTGGTTTACGGAACCCCCTCTGCCATCCGGCGGGGCTGCGATTCCCTTGAAGGGCAGCCCTTCGGCCTCGGCGGGGTTGGGGCCGATATCCGCGTACTGCTGGCGCCACCGGACCTTCCCTGTTCCATGGAAATTAACCGCAGGGAACTCCGTTTCCAGGGCAGACCGCTGATTATGGGGATACTGAACATCACACCGGACTCCTTCAGCGACGGCGGCGCCTTCAATTCTCCCGCCGAGGCGGCGCAGACCGCTGTGGATATGGAGAGAAGCGGCGCCTCCATCATCGATGTGGGCGGAGAATCCACAAGGCCCGGGGCCCTCCCCGTGGACCCCGATGAGCAGATAAGCCGGGTGGTTCCGGTCATTCAGGGCATAAGGGAAACCTCCGGTGTGCCGGTGAGCATCGACACCCGGATTCCCGAGGTCGCCGCCGCTGCGGTGGCCGCCGGTGCCGGACTGATAAATTCCATCGACGGCATGGAGACCCCCGGGATGGCGGAAACCGCAGCCTCCCTCCAGGTGCCGGTTTGCCTGATGCACATGAAGGGCGTTCCCCGGACCATGCAGCACAGCCCGGAGTATGGGGATGCCGCCGGGGAGATAGGGGATTATCTTCTTGGAAGGGTGAAATACCTTGAGAGCGCCGGAATAAAGAGGGACAGCATTCTTGTGGACCCGGGAATAGGTTTCGGCAAAAGGCTGGAGGACAACATGGAACTGCTCCGTTCCCTTGAATGGATCCGTCACAGGACCCGGTGCCGTGTTCTTCTTGGGCACTCAAGGAAGAGCTTTCTGGGAATGATCTCCGGCATAGATCAGCCCTCCGGACGAGACTTTCTCAGCCACATCGTTTCCGTTCTGGCAAGGGGTGCGGATGTCCTGCGGGTTCACGACGTGGCTGGAACGAAGGCCTCCCTCGACCTGGCGGAAAGAATGGGGGTGCAGTGGTGAACCTGCTGGGCAGCCCGGTCTTTTCGTGGTTCTGGGTGGTTCAGGTCCTGGACATACTCCTGATATCATACCTGGTCTGGCTGCTGCTTCGGGTCATCTGGGACAAGCCCGCCATGAGGGTCGTGATCGCCGTGGTCCTGGTGTGGTTCTTCACCTCGATTCTGAACTCCATCGGCTTCTACTCCATCGGCCTCATCACCGAGAAGCTGGCTTCTGTGATGATCTTCGCCCTCATCGTGATATTCAGTCAGGAGGTGAAGGACCTTCTGGCCCGATTCGGCAGGTACCTGAGCCGTGTCAAGTTCCTTGATTCCCGTTACCACCGTTCCGGCGAAGAGATAAAGACCGCCGTGGAAGCCGTTGTTGATACATCCTCATACCTCCGCAGGAAGGGCTACGGAGCCCTTATCGTCCTGGAGCGCGAGGAGAACACCTCCGAGATATGCACTGACGCCTACCTGCTGAACGACATACCGGTGAGCGCAAAGGTGCTGGAGTCCTTCCTCACCCCCCCGGGGCCCTATCATGACGGGGCCATCGTGCTCAAGGGGGACCGCATTGCCGCCGCCAGGGCCATACTGCCCCTCACCCTTCCGGGAAAGGACACCATGTGGCTTGGCACCAGGCACAGGGCGGCCAAGGGTCTTGCCGAGCGCACCGACGCCGTTGTGGTGGTGGTAAGCGAGGAAACCGGAAACACCAGGATCGCCTTTGACGGAAAACTGACCGGACCCTACACCGACGAGCAGCTGAGGACCAAGCTGCGGTTCCTCATGACCAGGGAGAAGAGGGAAGACGACTGATGAGAAGCGAAACCCTTTCAAGGATTGACCGGGCCACCGCCGACCTCCCTGAACGCTGGAGGAACATCCTTCATGAGACCCTGCTGGAGGGAAGCTTCGATAACGAGGCCCACAGGCTGATCGCTTCAGCCCTCAGTGTTCACCGCAGCCATCCTCCGGGCATGGAGACCGCCGAGGCGATCCTTGCCGGCGACGCCTTCATACCCATGGCCGTCGAGACACTCCTTGAGCAGGGCGTATCCCTTGCAGATGTCGAAGAATTCCTGGCTGAGGCCATCCGTAAATTTGACAAATAGATTACATAACTGAATGTCATTCAATTAGTTAAGCATGCCCTCTTGACGAAAAAGATGAATTACTTATAAATATGAATACATTCATAATGAGGAGGTTCCAGTGAGTCTGAGGGAGAGGAAGAAGAAGTCCACCAGGAGATCCATACTCGCCGCGGCAAGGTCGCTTTTCTTCACCCGGGGCTACGGGGCCACGAGCATGGAGCTGATAGCCGAGGAGTCCGGGGTGGCAGTAGGGACCATTTACAACTATTTCTCCTCGAAGGCACAGGTGATGGTTGAGATAAACAGTGAGGACACCGACATGGCCATGGTGGTGCCCGACGAGACCGATCTCTCCGATAAGTCGGTGGAAGACCTTGTATGGATAATTCTCGACAGGGTCCTCAGCTATCTTTCCGTCTATCCCAGAGAGCTCATAAGGGAGGTGTTCTTCGCCGTGTGGAAGAGCCACAGGGGCAGTCTTGCCGAGGGGCTGATCCGGCAGGACGAGAGGATGCTGGCCCACCTCAGCGGATTCTTCCTGGGCCTGAGGGAATCGGGCAGGATCAAACCCGACTCTGAACCGGAAACGGTTGCCTTCGCCGTTTACAGCATTATCTCAGGAGCCGTGATGTGGTATGCCGTGGATGACAGAGTGAGCATAGAGGACACAAGGGTGCGGATCGCCGCAATGATCGGCCAGTTCTGCAGGGGTATCGTTCCGGAAGGGAGCAGGTGACATGAGGTATTCAGCAGCTTTGTTGATAGCTGTTCCATTTCTGTCCACGGGACAGCCGCCGGTTCAGGAAATCCTGCGGGAACTCGACCGGCTCTACAGAAGTGAGGACAGCCACGCTGTAATGGAGATGCACATCGTTACCGGGAACTGGGAGAGAACACTTGAAATGGAAGCCTGGTCCCTTGGCAGGGAGAAAACCTTCATAAGGGTGCACTCACCTGCAAGGGAAGCCGGTTCGGCGACACTGAGGGTGGGCAGTGAGATGTGGAACTTCCGGCCGAACACCTCAAGCGTGGTGAGGATACCTCCTTCAATGATGACCGGTTCATGGATGGGTTCCGATCTGACAAACAACGATATTGTCAAGGAAATTACATACGAGGAGGATTACACCGCGGAATATATGCCCCTTCCCGAAGGCTCCCCGGAGGGAACACTTCTGCTGAAGCTGACACCGGATCCCTCAACCGCCGTGGTCTGGTCATACATAGTCGCGGAGGTACTGATCGATCCCCTCATTCCGCTCAGGGAGGAGTACTATGACAGGCATGACGGTCTGATAAAGACCATAGTCTTCTCCGGTGTGGAGACCATGGACGGAAGGACGATACCCACCGTCATGGAGGTGATCCCCGCCGACGAAGACGGGGAGAGCACCACTGTCACATGGTCCGAAGTCACATTCGACGGTGGAGTAGACGACGACATATTCACACTGGCCAACCTTCAGTCCGGAGGGGGACGATAGATGTACCTTCCGCTGAAACTGGCATGGCGGAACATCTTCAGGGAGAAGCGGCGGACCCTTCTTACCCTTCTTACCATGACCGGCGGTTTCTTCCTGGCCAGCGTATCCATAGGCTGGATGGAGGGTTCATACGACAACATGATAATGTTCTTCACCGGGGGAAGGACGGGACAGATACAGATTCACGGACAGGGATACCTGGATGACGGATCCATCTACAACATGGTGGAAGACTACAGGACCCTGGGCGATGCGATCGGGGAGCTGGAAAATGTCGAGGGATGGGCCCCCAGGATCCATGCAGGAGGGCTTCTGGCTTCCCGGGGCGAGAACGCCGGGCCGGGGGTCTACACGAACTCCGCCGGGGCAGCTGTGATTGGCATCGATCCGGTACTCGAGGAGAGAACGATGTCCTTCTCAAGCCAGCTGATTGAGGGAGAAATGCTATCAGGTTCACCGGCGGACTCCACTTTCTACGGACCGGGGCAGATCATACTGGGAAGGGAGCTGGCACTGATCCTGGATGTGTCCACAGGTGATTCACTGGTACTCTTTTCCCAGGCGGTGGACGGGGGGAGCGCTGACAGGAAGTATTCCGTTACCGGGATTGTATCCACCGGAAGCAGGGACCTCGACAGGTCCTCCGCCTACATTTCCCTGGCCGACGCACAGATCCTCTTCGCCATGGGGAACAGCGTACATGAAATAGCTGTTTCGACAGGCTCACTGGGGGATGTGGAAACCGTAACCGCTGCAATTGCTGACCTGGTGCAGGGCAGAGAATTGTCCGTTTCCCCCTGGCAGGTGTTCGCAGATGAGTTTCACAACGGAATGCAGGCCGACGAAGCCAGTCTTCGTATCGTTCTCGGGATAATCATCGGCATGGCCGCTCTGGGGGTTCTCAATACGATACTGATGATGGTGCTGGAAAGGAGAAGGGAATTCGGGGTCATGAAGGCGATAGGCACAAGACCGGGCAGCATCGTGAAAATGCTTCTTATCGAAGCGTGTATCATGGGCTTTCTGAGTGTTCTGCTTGGAAGCCTGTTCGCCACCGGAGGTCTTCTCTTCCTCTCCAGCCACGGCTGGGTACTTGATCCTCCGCTGGACTTCGGCGGGTTTGCCTTCAGGGAAATGCAGGCGACAATAAAGCCGGAGTGCTACTGGATACCCGCTGTGATAGTAATGGTTACCGCTTCTCTGGTAAGCCTGCTTCCTGCGCTTAAGGCTGCTCGAACCGACCCGGCCCGATCCCTGAGGATGAATTAGCATGCTGCTGAAACTCATACTGATCTCCTGGAGATCGATCCTGAGGAACAAGCGCCGCACGGTGATAACCGGTATGGCGGTGGGACTGGGCCTTGCCTCGCTGATGTTCACCGATGCCCTCTATGCTGGAATGATGGACTACATGCTTCAGGGATCCACGGAGACCTGGATGGGTCATGGGCAGATACACGGCGAAGGATTCCAGGAAACCGCCCGTGTGGCGATAACCGTAAGGGAACCACGGGCGGTGATCCTGAGGCTCGAGAGCGACACCCTTGTTCAGGCATACACGGGAAGGCTTCTTTCTCCGGCTTCCCTTGAGTCCGCCAGGGAGATGAGGCCGGTGACCCTCATCGGTGTGGACAGAGGAACTGACAGGGGGACAACAGGACTGGAAAACTCCATCATCGAAGGCAGCTACTTCACCGGGGACAGCACGGAGATCATTATCGGGGAAAAACTTGCCGGTGACATGGAACTTGTTCCCGGAGACATCGCCGTGGTTACCGCCGCCATGGCGGACAGCGGCCTTTCAAGCCAGCTCTTCATTGTTTCCGGCATATGCCGTTTCGGTTCCGGACAGCTGGACGAATTCTCGGTGTTCGTGAACCTGGGCTCTGCGGAAAGGCTTCTTGACTTAGGTGGCGAACTGCATGAGATCGCGTTCCTCCTTCCGGACCCATGGATGGCCGCCGACGGGGAGATCCCGGACTATGGCGGTGTCGGCAACACCACCAGCGGCTGGCCGGAACTGGCTCCTCAGATATTCTCCATGACGGGGATGGTGGATGTAAGCCTGGCTGTGATGTCCATCATTCTGTTTGGACTTGTGCTGTTCGGCATCATAAACTCGCTCTTCATGTCCATCTATGAAAGAATGTATGAGTTCGGCGTGATGAGGGCCGTTGGTACCCGCAGGTCCACCGTGGTATTCCTGGTGCTCCTTGAAGCCTTCTGGCTGGGCGTTTTTGCCGTTGTTTCCGGTTTCCTTACCGGATGGGGCGTTATTCACTGGTTCGCAGGCGCCGGTATCAGTTTCGGAGAGTTCGATTTCTCCGGCATAATGTTCGACCAGCCCATTTACCCCGTCTTTCACTGGTCAAGCCAGTGGATCTACCCGTTGTTCACAGTTGTTTTCACCACCCTCGCCGGGGTGTATCCCGGTCTGCACGCCGGCGGACTGAATCCGGCCAGGGCGATAAGGAAGAGCCTGTAGGAACAGGAGACGATATGACAAACTCTCATGTTATCAGAACCCGGGAACTCAAGAAGACATACACGGACAACGGTATCCCCGTGGAGGCTGTAAAGGGAATAGACTTCACCCTTGAGAGGGGCGAGTTCACAGCGATCATCGGTCCCTCCGGTTCCGGGAAAACAACCTTCCTCAACCTTGTGGCGGGACTGGATACCCCCACCGGCGGCGAGGTGGAGCTCTCGGGAAAACTCATATCCTCGATGACGGGCAGGGAGCTTTCCGACTTCAGACGGGATAACATAGGGTTCATCTTCCAGGCCTACAACCTGTTCCCGGTTCTCACCGTTGAGGAGAACGTGGAGTACATCATGCTTCTTCAGGGTGTGGGCAAAAAGGAGCGGCGCAGGAGGGTAATGGCCATGCTTGACCAGGTAGGCCTTGCTGATATGGCCGGGAGGCTGCCCTCGAAGCTGTCCGGCGGTCAGCAGCAGAGGGTTGCCGTGGCCAGGGCCATGGTGTCCGAGCCGGCCCTTGTGATAGCCGATGAGCCCACGGCCAACCTCGACTCCGCCACCAGCGGTTCCCTTCTGGACCTTATGCGGGAACTAAACACTGAAACGGGAATGACCTTCCTCTTCTCCACCCACGATGAGATAGTGATGGAAAGGGCAAGACGGGTTGTGGTTATCAGGGATGGCCTTGTCCATGAAGAGTCGGGCGGCAGATGAGGGCACTTGTGTTGATCGCTGTTCTCTGCTCGAAGGCCGTGTGTATCACCGGGGTTTTCAAGCCGGCCCTTTACGTTGGAGAGGATCTCTGGAACTCCTCCTTCACCGGAAGGTTCTCCCGGGTGTGGAACCCCGGCTTGGCCAGGCTGGAGGCCTCATGGGAACTTATCCCTTCCCTGGGTGACCCTGCCCTTCCCGGTCCCCCGGCGGCCACACGCTTCCGTATTCGCGACTTCGCTCCCAGGCTGTTTCCAGATGAATGGAAAGGCGATGAGAGTTTCTGCCTGCTGCACGATCTTGACAGGCTCAGCATTCGAGTCTCACCGGGGAAGCTCAGCCTGACCGCCGGGCGCCAGGCAATTTTCTGGGGAGTGTCGAAAACCGTAAGCCCGACGGATTTCATCGCTCCATATCCATACGGGACCATAGATACCGAGTACCGCACCGGTGTTGACGGTGTGCGGGCCAGATACGCCATGGGAATGATGTCCGAGGTGGAAACAGGAATGGTTTTCAGTGAGGACTCCGGGGATAATGGACTGTGGCTGCGAAGCAGGCTCTATGCCCTCAGCACCGATATGGTAATGCTGGGGGCCCTGGCGGGGGGAAGCCTTATGGCCGGAGGCAGCCTGAACAGAGCCATTGGCGGCGCCGCTGTATGGGTGGAAGGGATGTATACGGAACATGATTCCGGGGAGAAGTGGTGGGCTCTGTCCGCCGGCGGGGAAAGAAGCTTCTTCCAGAACGGACTGTATGCCTTCCTGGAGTATCACCATAATTCCGCCGGTGTTTCCCGGGAGGCCATGTACATTCCAAACACGGGCTCACCGGCCTATACAGAAGGAATGGTTTATCTTCAGGCCAGGAACTATGCCGCCGCGGGGGTTTCATATGTGGCCAGCCCCCTTGTCACCCTTACAGCCGGGGTGTTCCTGAACGCCGACGACTCCTCGGCAAGGCTGAACTTCGAAATGGAGAGAAGCCTTTCGGACAACACAGGGATCAGAATGGGAATTGCTGCCGGTTCAGGACCCGAGGGGGGAGAGTTCTCAACGGTGCCCTTCTCGTTCCATTCCGTGTACTCCCTGTATTTCTGAAGGGATCAGCCCAGCCCGAGAATGTCAAGATTCCAGAGACGCTCCAGCCCCGGGTCTGTGAAGAAGATCAGATGGGGGGCACCGGCATATAGGGCGGACAGTTCAGCAAGGTCGTGGATGCCCTGAATCAGAAGGCCTGTCTCCCCTCCCGGAAGGGCTGCGGGGCCAGGACTTCGCACAACGGTTACCGCTGAACGGGAACACTCCTCCAGCCAGCTGCAGTCGGCATCGGGACCCGCTATCACCGCAAGCCTGAGAAGCCCGGGGACACCGTATATCTCCGCCTTCGCCCTTTCATAGCACATTGGTTCGCCGAGGCCGGCGATCATGTCCAGGAGGTCGAGGGGGAACATGGCGGCGGAGTCGATGACCACATCCAGGGGGCAGTAGGGGTCACGGCCACGCCGGAGGGCCAGTCTGTCCATTATCTCGTTCCTGCAGTTCCATGGATCCTCGGTCACTATCCTCAGCACTCCGTGCCTGGACGATGGCGGGGCCGCCGGCGGGGGGCCGCCGGGGGTGAACACCTCCATTCCGGGGAATCCGTCGCAGAGGACAGGTCTGGGGGGAGGATCGGCATCGTATCCCAGTATGTCCGAAACACAGTCCCTGGCCGCGAGGAGGTCGTTAAGCGTGTGTCCGCCGGATCTGGTCACCGGGTAGGGCGGACGGTCATCGAAGGAAAGAGAAAGGGAACCGGCCTTCGCCCTGAGTTCCGTTCCAGGAAGAACCGATAGGAGGAAGGTCTGGACCTGTTCCTCGAGGCCAAGTTCCCTGATCTTTTCAGCAGCCAGGACGATGTTGCCGGGGTAATCGCCTGGGAGCCCCAGTATAAGATCGATGACAGGGGTTATCCCGCAGTCTCTGAGTATCCCCGCCCCCCTGAGAATGGCCTGTGGGCTGCCTCCCCTGCCGATGTCCCTGAGAACATCGGCATTCACCGTCTGGAGGCCGACTTCAAGGCTGTGAAAACCTGCTTTTCGAAGGGATCTCGCCGTTGAATCGGTTATGGCCAGGTCCCCCCTGACCTCGGCGAAACAACTCATATCCAGCTCGGCCATTCCGGAAAGAAGGGGGGCGAGGTCGGGCCTGGCGTTGAAGGTAGGGTCGAGGAAAACCAGTTCACCCGCTCCCTTTTCCTTCAGCATGCGGATCTTTCTCAGGGCGGACTTCGCGGAGGTTACCCTTGGCCGGGGAGATGTTCTTCTGTATGCGCAGTATGAGCAGAGACAGCCGCAGCCCCGCTGGGTCTCCACATGGGCGGAGCTCCCAGGGGACGGGATAAGATGGCCGGTCTCATAGGGATCCGGCCATCTGTCAGGCGGCAGGGTGTCCATGACCGGCCCTGTTATCCTTATGCCTGAGCTTATCAGACGGGACAGGCCCTCCCGGTGAAGGACCTCGCCCGCCAGGGACTCCCCCTCTCCGGCAACGAACAGATCCACGGAGGTATCACTGAGAAGGGAACGGTTGTCCGGTGTGACCTCCGGACCCCCGGCTACGATCAGGACATCCGGCCGGAGTTTCCTGTACTCCCGAAGCAGGTTGAGGGTCCTTTCCCTGTTCCACATGTACAGCGTTACCCCTATAAGCCAGGGATCCCTTTCCAGCAGGGCGCTCAACAGAGCGCTGTCCCCGAGGGAATCGAGAAGACGCTCAGGAAAGACCGACGACGGAGGAAGCCCCGCGGCGGCGGCCAGCCTGGCCGGTGCCAGGGGCACATTGCCAGTGGGCTCCCAGGCGGTTCCCGGATGAAGGGGCAGCTGGAGGAGCTGAACGGAATCCAAGGCTACCCGGGCTGGTTGAAAGCGGTTGCGCCGAAGATGAGCATTCCGGTAAGGAGCAGGAACGAGGCTGTCCAGAAGGCGTTTGCCAGGGGATGGTGCTCGGCGGAATGGAGTTTCTTCACAACCAGAAGCCCGGCGGCCTGAAGAAGCACGGATACCCCGAGGAGGGCGAACAAGGAGGAGACACCGGAAATGAGCACGATCCCAGTGAGGCAGAGAAGGCCGGGGGGGATGGATTTACGGGAGATACTCACTGCCCAGGCCTGGGAATCAGCAAGGGGGGGGAAGGCCTTGAAGGCTGATGTGTGTTCCCCTGCGAAGTATTTCATCCAGTACGATATGGAGAAGGAAGCGCATATCACTATGAGGACAGCGTATGCAACACCCCCGGCGAGGGCCAGGGCGGTTTCCGGGGACAGCGCGCTGCTCTGGATGGCGCCCCCGGGAGAGGGAAGAATGAGGAACAGAGCAAGAAACAGGGCCTCGATGGACTGAAGGACCCCAAGGACCGACCATGTGGCCAGTATCCTTCTTCCGAAGAGCCTCGCGAGCTGGAGCCCGACGAGTATCATGACGATCTGTCCGTGGGTAAGTGCGGCATTGCCCGCTGGTGTTGACAGGATAAGGGCTATGAGAAGCAGCTCCAGCAGCCTGAGTATGTCGAAAACATCCGTTGACTGCCTGTTCTCCCCCTCTTCCGTGGGTACATTGGGCAGCGTGTTCCTTCTTTTCATCCGCCGGTAATAGAACTCCTCGGCGGTAAAAGCCACTATGGCAAGCAGAGCGAGAACATTATGCAATTCTGTCTTCCTTCACTGTGAGAAGCACCAGTGCCCCGGCAATGAACAGGATCGATATGGCAAGGATGGAGTTCCTGGTGCTTCCTGTAAGATCCCCTATCACCGCGAACATAAGGGGTCCGGCTATGCTTGCGAACCGTGAGGAAATGGAGAAGAAGCCGAAGTACTCCGATGACTGTTCCGAGGGAATGAGCCTGGAGTAGAAAGAGCGGCTTATTGCCTGAATGCCCCCCTGGAGAAGGCCTACTGAACCCGCCAGTATCCAGAACTGCCACGACTGGGTCATTTTCCAGGCATAGAGAACGATGGCGGTGTAACCTGCGATGCCGGCGAGTATCGCCCTCTTTGCCCCGGCCCTTTCCGCGAAACGGCCATAGAGAAGGGAGCCGGGCACTCCGATGAACTGGGTCAGAAGAAGGGCGCCGATGAGATCGGAGGTGCCCAGACCGAGCTCCGCCTTGCCGAAAACCGTTGCCATGAGAATAACCGTTTGAACCCCGTCGTTGTAGAGGAGAAAGGAGATCAGGAACCTCATTGCGTTCCTGTGGCTGCGGATGTTCCTGAAGGTAACAGCCAGGGCATTCATGCCCCGCTTCAGGGAATCCCCGAAACCCAGCCCCGGTGTCTTCACCTCTCCCTGGGGTACCCTCCGGAAAAGGGGAATGGAGAAGACCGCCCACCAGACCGCAACTGAAAGAAAGCTCAGCTTTACAGCCGAATCACCCGGGGGCAGACCGAAGAGATCCGGTTTTCTGATCATCAGAAGGTTAATCGCCAGGAGCAGGCCGCCCCCAAGATAACCCATGGCGTATCCCCTGGAGCTTACGGCGTCGCGTCTTTCCGGGGGAGTGGCATGGACGAGGAGTGAATTATAGAACACATTGGCCCCGGCGAAACCGAGCTGACCCAGGATGACCATGAACAGAGTGAAGGGCACTCGGCCGGGACCGCTGAAGGCCAGCAGGGCCGATGCGGCCACCCCCACTGCTGTCATTATTCCCAGGAATAACTTGCGTTTTCCCCCGGCATCAGCCGCGGCGCCGAACACAGGCGCCCCGATTGCCACAAGCAACGCCGCGAAGGCCATGGAGTAGCCCCAAAGGGACTGGGAACCGGACACGATGGCGGTTCCGAAGAAGCTGAGGGTCACGGGATCGGGGCCGCAGACCACCCCTGCGAAATAGGCGGGAAGTACCGCGGCGACTATGGTTGTGACGAAGGCGGAATTCGCCCAGTCGTACATGCACCAGGCGTTTTCCGCCGGAGTGAACTTCATGCCCCCGCACCTTTCCGTCTCATTGTATTCACCGAACATAATCCACCGGGGATATTCCGGCACTTCCTTCGGAGATTCACTTCTGCTATGATTCATGGTCAATTTTCAACCGAATAGAGCAAGAGGGGTGTAAGATGTCTCTGTTGGAAGACCTTAACGGTCTGCTTGCCAGGAAAGATAGTTCAGTAAGGAACAACCTTCCCAGAAGGGAAATGATAAGAGCAGCCGTTGACCGCCGGGAAGCCCTGGTGATGCAGTGCGGCGCCCTCGCCACATGGACCCGTACCGAGTCAACGGGGAGAAGCCCCAAGGATACCGTTATGGTAAAACGGGAATCCAGCATGCTGAACATAGACTGGACCAGCCCGAACAACCTGCCGGTTGATGAGGAAACCTTCGACATGGTCTGGCAGGACGCTCTTGAAGTGCTGGGCCGCCGGGATGAGATTTTCATTACCGACCGGGTCATAGGAGCTGATCCCAGGTACGCCCTTCCGGTAAGGCTTGTTACCGATACCGCCCTTACCACCCTCTTCACCGACAATATGTTCCGCCCCGTAACCGAGGAGGCAAAACAGCAGTCCATTTTCAGGGACAGGGGCTTCACCCTGGTAGCCCTGCCCTATGACAAGCTGGAGAACTCCAGATACACCGGCAGGCTCCGGGAGAATCCCGAGCTCAAGGGTCCCTCTAACATGATCGTAGCCATGGATATGGACAGGAATCTGGGCCTGGTGTACGGCAGCGCCTACTGCGGCAGCATCAAGAAGCTGATGTTCACCGTAATGAACTATATGCTGCCCCCCGAGGGCATTCTTCCCATCCACTGCAGCGCCAACGAGGGGAAGGACGGCGGCAGCGCCCTTCTTCTGGGTCTTTCGGGAACTGGGAAGACCACGCTCAGCGCCGATCCCTCCAGAGCCCTTCTGGGTGACGACGAGCACGGATGGAGCGAAGACGGCATAGCGAATTTCGAGAACGGCTGCTACGCGAAGCTCATCAACCTCGACGCCGAAAAGGAGCCGGAGATCTTTTCCGCCTGCTTCCACGAAGACGATTACCTGGATCACGGTTCCATAATCGAGAACGTCATGGTTTACCCGAAGGGGGACTTCGACCTCTTCGACGACGCCTACACTCCCAACAGCAGGGGATCCTACCCCCTGCGCTACCTTTCCAACATCAAGGAATCCTCGGTATCCGGCCATCCCAGGACTATTCTTTTCCTTACCGCCGATGCCAACGGAGTGATCCCTCCCGTGTCGAAACTCACCCGGGAGCAGGCCATGCTGTGGTTCCTCATGGGTTACACCAGCAAGCTTGCCGGTACGGAAACGGGAATAAAGGAGCCGGTGAGCACCTTCTCAAGGTTCTTCGGACAGCCGTTCATGCCCAGGGTTCCCGAAGCCTATGCCGATCTTCTGGGGCAGAAACTGGACAAGTTCGGAACACAGGTCTACCTGATCAATACCGGCTGGACAGGAGGACCCTACGGCGAGGGCCACAGAATAGACCTTCCCCTGACCAGGAAAATGGTTGACGCATGTCTCACAGGATCCATTGAGGCTTCGAAGATGGTCAGGGACCCCTATTTCAAGGTCATGGTTCCACAGAGCTGCCCGGGAATAGAGGACAGCGAAATGCTTGAGCCGGGCAACACCTGGAGCAGCCGCGAGGCCTACGAGGCAAGGGCCCGAAGGCTAGCCGGCGAATTCGCCGAACACTTCCAGAAGGCCTACGGAAGGCAGAACATTTCCGAGGAGATCTCAGCCGAGTGTCCTGGAATGTGAGGGGAACATCCCCCTGAGAGCGTACCCCCGACGCCATGCCGGGGGTATTATCTTATGGAGGAATAGTTCCATCCGAACACGGGGGTGATGTGATGTCTTTAATGATACTTTCCATTCTCGCTACTTTTTCAATAGCGGCCTACGACTCTGAAACCGATGAATGGGGTGTGGCGGTGGCCTCCTACGTGCCCTTTGCCTACAACTCGGTGGCCTGGGCTGAGGCCGGAGCCGGCGCCGTTGCCACCCAGTCCTGGACGAACCACTTCTACGGAACCGAAGGCCTGAAACTGCTTCAGGAAGGGCTTTCCGCTTCGGAGGTCGTCTCTCTCCTCACATCGGCGGATTCCCTGCGGGAGCAGCGGCAGCTGGGAATAGTGGATATCCACGGCGGCGCTGAAGCCTTCACTGGAGCGGAGTGCATGGACTGGGCCGGTTCCATCCAGGGCCCGGGCTACACCATACAGGGCAACATACTCACCGGTCCGGAGGTAGTGGAGAACATGGAGAGGGCATTCCTGGCCACAGATGGGGCTCCACTGGCTGAAAGGCTTTACGCCGCCCTTCTGGCAGGGGAGGCGGCCGGCGGCGATTCCAGGGGCAGGCAGTCCGCCGGTCTCCTGGTGGTGAAGGCCGGAGGCGGGCACAGCGGCGCCACGGACAGGTTCGTGGAGCTGGTGGTGAATGATGATCCTGATCCTCTGGTGGTGCTGGGCGGGCATCTTTACACATGGCAGCTCTACAACTGCATGCCGGTTTATGCAGAGGCCATGGACAACGACCCTGTGGCGGAAAGCAGGATGCTCTACATACTGGAAAGCCTTGCGGAAAAGGGAAGCGACAATCCCCAGCTGCTCAATCTGGGCGCCTGGGAACTTGCCACCAGGGACCTTATGCTGGAGGAAGCCGTGGCCATGGCCAGGCGAGCGGTGGAACTTGAGCCCGGTGATTCGAATATCAGGGATACACTGGCGGAGGCCCTTTTCAGGAACGGCAGTGTCGAGGAGGCGGTTCAGCAGGCACAGACGGCACTTGAGCTTGATCCGGAAAGCGCCTACCTGAAGGAACAGCTTGAAAGGTTCAGGGGTTTCTGATAATGTCGGAACGAAGGGGAATGTTCCATATTTACACCGGCAACGGCAAGGGGAAGACCACAGCCCTGCTGGGCCTCTCGGTCAGGGCTGCGTGCTCTGGAATGAGGGTTTACATCGGACAGTTCATGAAGGGGCAGGACTACTCCGAGCTCTGCCTTCCCGGGCGGTTCCATGAGATAACCATAGAACAGTTCGGCACACCGGAGTTCTTCCATCCCAGGGAGGAGCCCACCCCGGAGCAGCTTGAAGGAGGCAGAAGGGGGATAGCAGCGGTAAGGGAGGCCATGCGAAGCGGCGCCTTCCAGCTGGTGGCCGCCGACGAGATATGCGTGGCGGTTTACCTCGGCGTGGTGCCCGAGGCTGAAGCCCTCGCCCTTGCAAAGGAGAGACCCCCGGGAACAGAGCTGGTGTTCACAGGGAGGTACGCCACGGAAAAAATGATTCAATTGGCCGATCTGGTCACTGAAATGGTTGAAGTGAAACACTATTACAACAGCGGGAAGTTCCCGGCTCGAAGAGGAATAGAGAACTGAAAGAGAGGTTGTTGAAATGAAGAACTCGGTCATAATCGTTCTGGTGCTCATGGCTGCCGCCTCAGCCCAGCAGGTCGACCCCCCGCGGGACGGGGTGGATCTCGTTCTGGGCGGCGGAGCCTGGCTTCCCGGGCTGTTCAACGACGGCAACCAGCTTTCCGTTGGGGCATCCTTCCTGGTGGGGATAGAAACCCCCATGTTCCAGTCGGACCAGTTCAGGCTCACAGCGGGACCGGCCTTCTGCGGTTCCGATAACGGGAACTACGAGGGAATAACCGCGGTGATGCTGAATGCCGGTTACAGGAAGTATCCGTTTTTCAGGCCCTATGCCGGTGCCAGGGGAATTGAACCATTCCTGGGGGTCACAGCCGGCGGTATCGTGGTATGGGACAGAACGGCGGACACATTCGAGGACGGCGAGTCCACAAGCACCGGAGGGGCCATGCTGGGGGCCGAGCTTGGAACCAGGGTCAAGGTTGGAGAGAACATGTTCCTGGACCTTACCCTGGGCGCCGACTGGGTACCCATCGGGGCTGAACTCGCCGGTGAACTGGAAAAGGACCTGTCCGGCCTGAGGATACAGGGCAGCCTCATTTTCTAGGAAGCACCGACGCCCCCAGCTGACCGCAGGCCCCTGCAACGTCTCCTCCCCGTGAACGGCGAAGTGTTACCGCCTGGCACCTGGGGTAGAGGTATTCGGTGAATTCCGCTACGGTTTTTTCCCCGGGCCTTTCCCATTCCAGACCGGGCACAGGGTTGTAAACAAGAAGGTTTATCTTGCATGGAAGACCCCTGGAATACTCCGCCAGGGCGCGGGCTTCCTCTATGGAATCGTTCACTCCGCTTATCAGGCAGTACTCCAGGGTCACCCTTCTGCCGGTGGCGGCGGTGTAGGCCAGCATGTCTTCCCTGAGACGGTGCAGGGGCAGTGCCCCGGCAGCTGGAATGATCCGACTGCGGGTTTCCTCTCTGGCGCTGTGCAGGGAAACCGCAAGGCCGTACTGTCTGCGGAGGTCGATGAGTTTTTTTACACCCCCGGGGATCCCCACGGTGGAGATGGTGATCTTTCTCTGACCGATGCAGATACCCCTTTCGTCGCTGATTATGTCCAGGGCCCGGGACACGCTTTCCCAGTTATCCATGGGCTCGCCCATTCCCATGAGGACCACATTGCTTATCCGTTCCGGCGATGTATCCGCCATGGAGTAGAGCTGCGCGACTATTTCGTCCGGGGTCATGTTCCCGTGGAACCCCGCTGTGCCCGTCATGCAGAACCTGCACCCCATGCGGCAGCCGTATTGAGTGGAAAGGCATGCTGTGAATCTTGGCGGGTCCGGTATCAGTACCGATTCCGACGGTCCTCCGGGCAGGCTCAGCAGGAACTTCACCGTTCCATCCGGGGCTTCGGCCCTTCGCGACAGTTCAGGAACCGTGATGACGGCTTCCGAGTCGAGGCGGGCCCTGAGCTCTTTGGAAAGGCTGGTCATACCGCTGAAGGAAACCCCCCGGCGGAGGTGGAGCCATGTGAATATCTGCCCGGCGCGGAAGGGCTTCTGGCCCAGGTGTTCAACCAGCCAGCCTTCAAGTTCCGCGTATGTCATTCCCAGTATTCTTACCGGCAAGGGTACTCCTTCTTATAATTGAACTTTGGAACGAACCGAAAGGAAAGATAATGGCTAACACCGTTGGAATCATAGGAGGAAGCGGGATCTATTCCATACCCGGCGTGGAGATCGAGGGGAGCAGACCCGTGGAAACCCCCTTCGGAGACCCCTCCGCCGAGATTACATTCGGAACCATGCACGGCCTGGATCTGGTGTTCATCCCCAGGCACGGCGGGGGACATCGCTTCAATCCCTCGGAGGTACCCTACGCGGCGAACATCTATGCTCTGAAGAGCCTGGGGGTGGATACACTGATAAGCTTCAACGCCGTGGGCAGCCTCAGGGAGGAAATTGAGCCCAGGCACTTCATCGTTCCCGACCAGCTCTTCGACAGGACCCGGGGAATAAGACGCTCCAGCTTTTTCACCGATGGCGTTGTGGCCCATGCGGGTTTCGGGGACCCCTACTGCGGGGAGCTGAGGGAGATCCTGGTGAGGGCCGCGGGAAAAGCCGGGGCGGTGGTCCACGATGGCGGCACCCTTGTGGTGATGGAGGGCCCTGCCTTCAGCACCAGGGCCGAAAGCGAATTTTACAGGGCCCAGGGATGGGATCTCATAGGGATGACCACCCTCCCGGAGGCCAAGCTTGCCAGGGAGGCGGGGATCTGCTACGCCACACTTGCCATGAGCACCGATTACGACTGCTGGAGGGTTTCCGGGGAGTCGGTTACACTGGAAATGGTTCTCTCCGTGGTGAAGGACAATGTAATTATGGCGGGGAAGGTGCTTTCCGAAGCCCTTCAGCTTCTGGCAAAGGGAAGACCGGCAGACTGCGGCTGCAGGGTTCCCATGGGAACCATGACGGCCCCTGATGCGGCGTCGGGCACCAGGCTCTCCCAGCTGGAAACGATACTGAAGAGATAATGGCGACACTGGCGGATACCGGCGAACACCTATTCATAAGGGCTATAAGGGACAGATATCCCATGGAACTCGCAGGGGACGACGCCGCTGTTCTTCCCCCGCTGGAAACCCCGGTGATAACCACCGATTCGTTCCTTGAGGGAACTCACTTTCACAGGAAATGGGCTGCCCCTGATGTGATCGCCCGGAGGCTTCTCGAGGCAACACTGTCGGACCTGGCAGCCATGGGCGCCTTTCCTGAATACCTTCTCAGCTCCCTGTTCCTGCCGCCGGAAATGAGCCTCGAATGGATGCTGGAGTTCTACCGGGGTCTCACCGCGCGGAATGACTGTCCTGTGGCCGGCGGGGAAACCGTCAGGGGATCAGTCTTCGGGGTCTCGCTCACAGCCCTGGGAAACTGCCGGGGGGAACGGCCCTTCCTCAGACGAAACGCCAGGCCCGGGGACTCACTCTGGATAACGGGACCTCTGGGAAGGTCATTCCGTTCGCCGGAACTTCTTGACAGGGATGATCTCAGCCAGATGGAAAGTGAACATGTCCATCTGTTCCTGAACCCCAGGGCCAGGTTCGACTGCATTCCGGCTCTCAGACTGGCCGGGGCAAGGGCGGCTATCGATGTTTCCGACGGTCTGTTCTCCGAGTGCGGCCACCTGTCCCGGGAGAGCGGTGTGTGCGTGGTGGTGGAACTGGACCGTGTGCCCCTCGTAAAATACTGCAGAGGCAAACCCATGGAGGCCTGTACCGCCGGGGAGGACTTCGAGCTGCTGTTCACCCTTCCCCCCGGGTCAAGGCTTGAAGAGGGATACTTCAGGATAGGCAGCGTCATCCCGGGAAGCGGGATCAGGGTTCTGATCAACGGGGAGGAAACAGATATCCCCGCAGACCAGGGCTATGACCACTTTTCGGGGAGATCCCGGGGCGGCTCTACTTGAAAGAGGCCTTCATGTTCCCCGTGAGCAGGTAGTTCCTGCTGTCATACAGGATGGTCAGTTCATAACCGTCGGTGGATGCAAGGTTCCAGAGGGGTATCACGTCGGTGGGGCTGTGGCCGGTGGCAAGCAGGGAGTCCTCCCTGAACAGCAGGGGGTCCACCCTTATCCCTCCGCCGGTTTCCGTCCAGGCGTGGAAGACCAGATCGGGACCGTCAACAAGGACCCCTCCCACCAGGCACATGTCAATTCCCTGTACAGCAGCCTGCCTGGCAAGCTCCTGCGACATGGGCACGCATGGACCGGGAAGGACTTCGGGAACGGGCATGTTCCTTATTATCGAGGAGATACTTCCCAGCATTTCGTCAGTGATGTGCTCCGGAAGGGGTCTTGCGGTTCCCGGCCGCTGGAGTATGGCCAGTGAGATGGTCAGGGTTGCGGTGTCTCCCGGGACCAGACAGGGAATATCGGCGCTGAGCATTCCCCCTTCGCTACGGAAATCGGAGCGGATGACCGAGAGGTCCTGGAAGGGCGGATGGGGTTCGGGTTCCGGCACCAGGACCTGAATGTTCCTTGCGGTGGTGTTTCCCAGGTTGACCACATCCACGGAAATTACCAGAGTGGTATCAAGAACGGCGGTTCCCCTGATTCGATTCATCAGCCACCTTGCGGAACCCTCCGAGGTGCTCCTGCCCAGGGCCAGACCATATACCCTGCCCGCCGCGGAGAAGTTTCCCGATGCCTCGAGGAACCTGCCGTACTCCACCATCCATGGGCCTTCCACCGCGGCGGCCATCTGGGCGTAGTGAACCGCGGCGGCGGGGATGGATCTGAGGGTGACAAGGGCCCTTGCGGAATCCGCGGGAGAGATGGAGAATCCCAGAACGACAAGGAGCAGGGTCATCCCCTGAGGCCCTTCACAGGGTCTGTGGCAGCGGCCTTCGCCGCGGGAATGAGGGCGGCCAGAAGACTTATGAGCACCGCGGCGCCTCCGGCGGTGAACACCGCCTGGAATGATATCCTCATGGGGAAGGAGTCGTGGAAGGAATAAACATCCGGGAGCTGTATGATGCCGGTGGAAGCAATGACCCAGCACCCGGCCAGGCCCAGGAGGATGCCGGAAACCGCTCCGGAGAGCCCCACCAGCATGCCCTCCCAGAGAAAGACCCTCATGATGAGCTTCCTCCCTGCTCCCATTGCCTTAAGCACCGAGATGTCACGGCGCCTTTCCACCACCGTCCTGGAAATTGTGCCGGTGATGTTGAATGAAGCAACCAGTGTTATCAGGAGCAGCGCCGCGAAGGAGCCCAGCTTCTCCAGTTTCATGCTTGCTGAAAGGGCCGGGTTCCTCTGCTGCCAGGTGAGAACGCTGAGTGAATCGGGAATGGCGGGGCGGATGGCCCTCACCGCTCCTTCGATGGTGTATTCCCCGGCGGGTTCAACGAAGTAGCCGGTGTATCCTCCACGGGGAAGGAACATCCGGGCGGCGGTTTCCAGGGGGATGTAGGCTATCTTCCTGTCGTTGGCTGGAAGACCGGTTTCCACCGAGCCGGTGAGCACCGTTCTTCCTATACCGCTTCCGCCGCTGGAGAAGAAGGCCGCCGGAGGAAAGAAAAGCAGCGTGTCGCCAACGCTGTGCATGAAGTCCTCGGAGAGATAGATGCCCAGTACAGCACCGGGGAGGCCGGTTTCAGGCACAAGGGGAGGAGTGCCCCAGATGAGCATTGTATCAAGCCCTGAGCGGGAGAAGCTTTCCGGGGTTATCCCCCTCACCAGGCAGCCGGCCTCGATGTTGCGCGAGGGCATTCGCACCACGGCCTCCCCCTCGATGAAGGGGTGAACACCTTCCACGGCCGGCAGTGCAGCGAGGTCCGACGCGAAGGCCGGGTCGTCGGTGACCGGTGAGTTTCCCGCTGAGATGATGGCGATGGGGGCGTCAACCGCCCTTATGCTGTTGCCGATGAAGTCCTCGAGGCCGGCCAGCACCCCCATTACTATTACCAGGGCGGCAACGCCGAGGGAAACCCCCGCTGTGCTCACCACCGAGGCAAAGGCTATACGCCTTCTGCGGGGATGGCGCCTCAGGTATCGCCAGGCGATCTTCCAGGAGAGGGCTGTCAGTGGGAACCTCCAATGTTCAAGTGAGTATTGATTATATATCAAATTACTCTGTGCACGAAATCAGGGAGGTTCATTCTGTCCGCTGTCATGCTTCTGCTGGCTGCCCTGGCCGCCGGCCAGACCTTCGAGATAACGGTACCCGAACCCGTTCTGGAACAAAATGACAACTTGGCGGAGCTTTCCGTTCCCGGCATGGGGTACCGGGATGACGGCGGGGGTATGCTCCTTCCCGCCAGCCACTTTTTCGTTCCCCTTCCACAGGGCTCGGAACCCCGCCTTGAGTGGACGGTTGAATCCACCGGGGAAACCGGCTGGAACACCGGGCTCACCTTCGCCTCGGCCCCGGTTCTCAGGGGAACGGGCTTCGGCACCAGGGAGACCCGTGAGGCGGTTCCCTTCCCTGCTGAACACCCGCCGGTGTCCATGAAGACAGTTCACATTCTGGGGTCCACCGCCGCAATGGTGACTTTTTCGCCCTTCTGCTACGGCACTCCGGGAATGTACGCCTCAAGGATAAGCATAACCCTCTCCCACCGGGACGCCTCCGGGGGAAGATCCACATCCGGCACCCTTTTCGAATCCCTCAGCCCCGGTTCGGACACCTGGTGGCCATACAGAACCGAGTCCGCTGATAGCCCCTTCTGGGGCAAACCATGGGCCAGGATCAGAGTGGAGAATCCGGGCTTCTATGCCATAACCGGCCAGGATCTCGCCGATGCGGGATGCGATGTCTCCGGTGTACCCTCCGCCTCCCTTGCCATGTTCTCCGGTCCAGCCAGAATGTTCGACCCCGAGGACCCCGCCGCCGAGCATCATCTTGAAGCCGCGGCCATAATGGTCCACGACGGCGGCGACGGCGTTTTTCACACTGAAGACAGCCTGGTCTTCTACGGCAGGGGCCTGTGGAACTGGAACTCAACCCCGGATTCTCTCTACCGTTCCCCCCACAGATACGACGACGGCAACACATACTGGCTGACCTGGGGAGCCGACGACGGAGAGCGGATCACAGCGGTGAACGCCGAACCATCGGGAGGAGTCCCTGTGGAACAGGGCGTTATCACCATCGGATTCGAGGAGGAGGTTTTCTTCAGCCACCAGGGCACCAGGACCTCCTGGCTCTGGGGGATGCTCTCCGCCACTGTCCCGGGATACTTCTACCTCAGTTCCCCGGTGGCCTCCGACGCGGCTACGCTGAGGCTGGGAATACTCAAGGCAGGCGATCCTCCATGGGGGCACAATCTCATAGCGGAACTCGGAGGCGTAACGGTGCTTGACACGGTATCACACGCCATCAGCCATGAAAGGTTCATCATCGACGGAGTGTCCGTTGCGTCCGGGGGAAACCTCATGAAGCTCTGGAGCGACTACCATAAGACATGCTACCTCGACTATGCCGAGCTCCTCGTTCCGGTGAACCTGAGCCAGTCCGCCGGATATCATGTGTATCTGAACGGCCTTCCCCAGGGAAAAGTGTCATTCCAGCTGGGTACCGTAACACCTGAAACACGGATCTTCGACATCGACGATCCCCTTTCCCCGGTTGAACTCACAGGCTGGTCCGCCCAGGAGGGGAACGCCTTGCTGTCGTACACATCCGGCTCCCGGACAGCCTGCATTCTGGCCGTTTCACCGGCGAACCTGAAAGAAGTGGTTTCCATAGAACCGGCTCAGCCGGGGAGAATACTTGGAAGCGCTTCACCCGGTGATATACTGGTGACCATTCCCGAAGAGCTTTCCGAAGGCGCCGGCCTCATCCAGTCCCTCTATTCCTCACGGGGGCTGAGCACCTGCATCGTTACCTACAGGGAGATATACGACGAGTTCGGCCAGGGCGTTTCCGACCCCGGAGCTGTCCGGTCCCTGGTAAGGTGGGCTCTGGATACCTGGCCTTCCCCGCCCAGGATGCTCCTGATGGTGGGCGACGGCTCAAGCGATCCCCTGGGGTACTCCACGGGATTCACGACCCCGGCGCCAATTTACTATGAGCTGGTGAGCGGATACTGCCTGGAATCATTTTTCACCACGGTTCACGAAGGGATGGAGTTCCCGGAGATACCCTACTGCAGAATACCGGCATCAACTCCTGGCGAGCTTCTCACCGCTCTGCAGAAGGCCTTCGAGCTCGACAGCCCGGCTGCCAGGGGCCCCTGGGGCAACTCCATCGTGATGGCCGCCGACGACGAATGGGGTACCCGGAAAACCGAATCGGAGCACACCGAGACATGCGACTTCCTTTCGGACAGCGTTCTGAACCAGTCCCTGAACATCGTCAAGCACTACCTGATAGATTATCCATGGCCACCGGGAACCACCGGAGAGGGTGTTCACCCGGAAAAACCCCAGGCCGCCCAGGATCTCATCGCCCTGTTCAACCAGGGAGTGTCCTCGTTCTCCTTCTATGGCCACGGCTCATACGACCAGATGGCCAGCGAGAAGCTCTTCTCATCCGGCATGGTCACCCAGCTGACCAACGGCCCCAGGTATTTCCTCTACAACTCCTTTTCATGCAACAACGGGGAGTTCAGCCTTCCCGCCGGAGACTGCCTGGCGGAGATACTTCTCTTCCATCCCGACGGCGGTTCCGGTGCTTCCATGGCCTGCACCGGTGGAAGCTATTCAGGGCAGAACAAGACCCTGGGCGCAACATTTCTCGGAAGGATCTACTCAGACCAGGGGGAGATGACCATAGCCGATGCCTTCTGGCTTTCGGTTGTGGAGCTGCAGTACAGGAAGAACCTCGAGTACGCCGTTCTCGGGGACGGAGGCATAGTGGTACCCATGGCCGATGAGGACCTCTGCGTTATCCAGCCCCCGGACACCATGTTCAGGGGCCGCCTCTCCTCTGCGAGCTTTTCCTTCCCATCAGAGACCACCTTCCTTTTCCGGGCCAGGGAAAGCGCCGATTCCGTTACATACGTAAGCCCCCTCACCGAGGATTTTTCCATTGAGTATCTCCGCTACGGCTCAACCATCTACTCGGGCATGAACACCACCGACGGCCAGGGAAACGCCATTGTGGAATTCTTCGTTCCCCTCCAGGCGGATACCGGCTCCATGGGCAGGACCGACGGGACCGGAACCGTTTCCGAAGCTCTGGGCACCGGGTATGCCTGGCCGGTTCCCGTGGCCGACGACGGCAACTACATCGACGACACCACCGGCCCGGAAATAGAACTGAGCTTCCTCGACGCCATTCCAGGGGAGGTGCCATCGGTGTACCAGAACCCTGTCCTCAGGGCGGTCCTCACAGATCCTTCGGGCATCTGCGTTCTGGGAAGCGACGCAGGCTCCATCATCATCTGTTCCATCGACGGAGAATACGAGGATGTGACCTCGCTGTTCAGCTTCAACAGGGGAAGCTATACAACCGGTTCCCTTGAATACACCCTCCCCGAACTCCTTCCCGGGCAGCACGAAGTGAAGGTTGTTGCCAGGGACGGCATGAAGAACACAGGAGAAGGGATACTCCTGTTCAACGTCCTCGATGGTGAACCTCCCCTGCTCCATGAAACCGGGGTATATCCCAACCCGTCCAGGGGAACCAGGGCCTTTTTCTTCACCACGTCCTCCCCGGGAACAGTTAGTGTGTCATTGTATACCATCGCCGGGCGGCCTGTATGGCAGGGAAGCACCGCAGTCTCCCCCGGTGCGGGCCAGCTTCTCTGGAACGGTCTCGATGCCGACGGCGACCCCCCAGCAGCGGGTACCTACATCTATGTCATGGGGTTCACCGGTGTTTCAGGCTCCGCCTCAGTAACGGATCTCCTCGCGGTGAGCCCCTGATGCAGAGGGCCATTGAGCTTATCCAGGAGAGCCACAGACCTGTGGTCTTCACCGGGGCGGGAATGTCCAGCGAGAGCGGCATGAGGACCTTCAGGGGGGATGATGGTCTCTGGAGGGAGTACAGCCCCGAGAAGCTCTCATCACTCCAGGGGCTCCTGGCTGATCCCGGGGTGGTCTGGGAATGGTACAGGATGAGGTTCATGAAGACCGCTGGCATAGTTCCCCACATTGGATACGAAGCCCTCACATGGCTTCAGAAAAAAAAGAAAGCCCTCCCGGTGATAACGCAGAACGTGGACGGACTTCACCTGGAGGCCGGGCAGACGGATGTCCTGGAGCTGCACGGTTCCATGCGGTCCGTCTCATGTGTGAAGAAGTGCGGTTACAGGACCCCCCTGACCGACAGACTGGTGGAAACCCTTCCGCCTGTATGCCCGGATTGCGGGGCCATTCTCAAGCCGGACATCGTCCTTTTCGGAGAACCACTTGACCACGACACCATTTCCAGGGCCTATCTCCTTGCGGAGGAGTGCGACCTGATGCTGGTGATAGGCACCTCGGTACAGGTCTGGCCCGCGGCGGGAATACCCTTCACTGCCCTGGAAAGCGGCGCCCGCATAATAGAGATAAACCCCGCCCGAACGGAACTGCCGAGGAGCGAAAGGGTTGTAAGCATAAGGAGGAAGGCGGGGGAAATACTTCCCCTTCTCACCGGTCTTTCACGGGAGATCCAATGAATTTCATACTGACAGCCGTGGCAATAGCGGCATCATGGAGCGGCACCTTCAGCTTCGCACCGCCGGTAACCCACGGGAACGGCCTGCCTCTGGTTCATGGCGCCGTCAACCTTCATGAACCTGGCCTGCCCATGTATCCTGTAAAAACGGTTTTCGTGCCGGTTCCGCCGGGTGTTGAGCCGGTTCTGAGTTACACGGCGGTGCCTGCACCCCACAGAAGCCTTTCACAGCCGGTTCCCAGGGCGGGGATACTTCAGGGTAGCGGTCTCGACGCCGTTGAGGTTCCCGCTGCCCCGATGAACCGCTCCATTGAAGCGGTGGAGTACCGCGGTGTTTTCCCCCTGGCGGGGACACAGGTTGCGGTCATTGACATCCATCCCCTCACGGAAGCCGGTTTTACCGGTTCCGTAAGCCTTTCCCTGGAATGGTCGGGCGGCGGTTCGGGAGTTCCCATCCCTCCGGGCCATCTTCTTGGAAGCATAAGCGCCGGTGAGGTCTACTGGCCCAGGGAAGCACGCAGGGCGGAAAGCCCCTTCTGGGGAAAGCCCTGGGCAAGGCTGGCCACTGGAGAAACAGGGGTTTACAGGATTACCTGCAACGAGCTGGAAGCCGCGGGCTGTGAAGCCGGTGGCGTTCCCATTTCTTCCATGGCCCTTTACTCCGGGCCGGGGACCCAGTTCGCCCAGGAACCGGAAACTGCCCACCAGCTTCAGCCGGTGGCGATCCTCGTCACCGACGCCAACAACGACGGACTCTTCAACGGCTCCGACGAGATCATCTTCACCGCCGGTGCCCTTAACCGGTTCGAGTACATCCAGAGATCCCTTGAATGGCTTTTCCACAGGTACGCCACCCATCGTGTGTACTGGCTTACATGGGGCGGGGCGGACGGCCTGCGGATGCAGGAGGTCTCCGGCCCCCCCGACGGCTCCCCTGAATGGGGGGACACAGCTGCCCACACCGTTCACATGGAAGAGGGCGGTTACTGGCTTCCAAGATGGGAGAACGACACCGGCTGGTTCTGGAGGAAGGTTGGTTCCGGGGAGAACACATCCATACCCCTGAACCTGGGTTACTCAGCCGGCAACGCCCAGGCTGCGTTGACCTTCGCCGTTACCGAACCATCGTCCTATGAGGTGACACTTGCGGGAAGCGGCACCGTGCAGTTCAGCGGCTCCGGGAGGCAGACAGCGGTTTTTGAGGATGTGAATGTTTCCGGGGGAAGCCTAAACATTGCCTTTTCCTCCACCGACCCATCCGCCGACCTGTATCTCGATCATGTGGAGCTGTCATTTCCCGCAGTCCTGTCAGCCTCCAGCCGCCGGATATTCTTCAACGGCTCTCCGGGCCGGTACACATTTTCCTTCCCAGGCGGCAGCCACGCCTTCGACGCTTCTGACCTGATGAACCCGGTGAGGATAACCGGTGCCCAGCAGGCCTCGGGCAGCCTGGTCTTTTCACATACCGTGGCGGATACCACCGCCCTCATGGTTGCCGGGGGGAACAGCTGGCTTTCACCGGACACCATCACCCCCGCTTCCCCGGGGAGGCTTGTGGGCACCATTAACGGAGGGGACAGGCTTCTGGTGGTTCCTGAAGCGTTCGTGAACGATGCCCTGGCCCTGGAATCCATGCTGGGATCAATGGGCTACTCCGTTGTAACCGCCACTGTGCGCGAGATATACGACGAGTTCGGGCAGGGAGTGAAGGACCCCGGCGCCATCAGGTCCGCGGTACGGTGGGGCATGGATTCCTGGTCGCCTTCTCTTAGTACCGTGATCCTCTGCGGCAGCGGCCACTACGATCCCCTGGGCCTTTCCACGGATATCCCCGACCACATCCCCCCCATGGTCTTTCTGAGGAATGACATCAGCTATCCCTCCTGGGCTTCCGAGGACTGGTTCGCCCAGGTTCACGAGAACGCCATCTATCCCGAGATACCGGTTGCCAGGATACCAGCGGAAAACTCCGCAGCCCTGGGCGCTGTGCTGGCCAAGACGGCCATATACAGCCGGGGCAACGCCGGGGGAAGCTGGAGCAGCAGGTTCGTTCTGTTCGCCGATGACGAGTGGGGGGGTACCGGGGCAACCAGCGAGTGGGACCACACCTTCAACATGGAATCAATATGCTACGGCTACATGCCACCCCACGCCAAGCCGGAGAAGTTCTATCTGATCGAGTATCCATGGCCCCCGGGAACCACACCCGGCGGCGTTCACCCGGAAAAACCCGAAGCCCGCGCAGCCTTCCTCGACCTGTGGAACCAGGGTATGGCGGTGATGCTCTTTTTCGGCCACGGCTCGGCTAACCAGCTTGCCCACGAGAAGGTGATGCTGGGCGACGATCCAGCCTCGCTTGAGAACGGTTCAAGGCTGCCCCTGGCCATGTTCATGTCCTGCGATGTATCCAAGTTCTTCGTTCCGGGGGTCGACTGTCTGGGGGAAAAGGTGGTCTACCACCCAGGCGGCGGCGCGGTGGCCTCCATAGGAGCCACCGGAGGAACCTACAGCAGCTCCAACGCCGCCTACGCCAGGGCTGTAACCACCCTGCTTACCCAGGACGGCAACTCCATGGGCCATGCCTTCTGGGCTGGAAAACTCGAGGCTTCAAGGGCTGGCAACACCTCTTATTATGTCTACCTCGGCTGCCCTGACCTCAGCCTCGACCTGTCCCGTTCGCCCGCCGGCCTCACGGTTTCAGGAGACACACTCCGTTCAGGGGAGATGAACACAGTGAGCGGTTCAGTGGAATCCCCCGAGGGCCTGGCCCTTGTGGAGATATCCGAATCGGACATTCCCTGGGAGTATCCCATGCTGGGCGGAGGTGTCATAGAGTATTTCAGACAGGGCGGGACCGCCTGGCGGGGGAGGGCTGCCCTTTCCGGAGGAGAGTTCGTTTCCCAGTGCATGATCCCTCTGTCAAGCGCCACAGGCGGACTTGCAAGGGCCGACGCAGCCTCGGTGGTGGCCTCCGGGGTGGAAATAGGCGCCGATGCCCCTCTGATCCTCGTTCAGGGAGATCCCGGCTCCGACCAGCAGGGTCCGGAGATATCCATGTGGATCTCCGGCCAGCAGGGGGTGGAGGAGCCTGTCATCACCGGAGAGGGGATCCTTGAGGCCGAACTCACGGACCCCAGCGGCATAACCTTCCTGGGAAGGGCGGGAAGCAGCATAAGGCTCTTCGTGGACAATAGCGAGTACGACCTTTCCGACGCCTTCTCATACAACACCGGCTCCACGGTCACCGGCAGGCTTCAGTACGCCGTATCCGGTCTGGCCCAGGGCAGCCACCGCTTCATCCTCAGGGCAATGGACGGCCTTGGCAACCCATCTTCGGACACGCTCTTCGTGACATCCACCGATGCCGGAGAAGTGGCTATTCAGCAGCACATCGTCTACCCCAATCCCGGCACCGGAAGCAGGTGCTTCAGCTTCACCCTCTCCGCCGGCGCCCATGTAACGGTATCCGTGTTCACCACCGCCGGAAGAAGGATACGCACGGTCTCGAAACTCTGCGAGCCGGGATACAACCAGATAATGTGGGACGGCCTCGACGGCGATGGTGACATTCCCGCATCCGGCGCTTACATTTACATGATAGAAGCACAGACCGAGAACGGCCTGTTCAGCATGACTTCATCGGTTACAGGGGTTCTGGCAACGGTGAACTGACCGCCTCACCAGGGGGGATCTTTATGGGGAACGAAAAGGTTAGCTGGCTCTGGAAACAGGTGGAGGAGGCCAGGGCGGCGAAGGATGCGGAAAAGGCCAGGGAAAGCCTTGAAAGGCTGCTGGAAGACCGCTCAATAAAGGGAACGCCGGATCACGACCTGGCATCCCTGGAACTGTCCCGCCTCGATATCGAAACAGGCGGGATAACCCGGGCTGCCTCCAGGCTGTCCGACTTCAGATGGCACGGCGTCCCCGGTCCCGCGGCGCTCCTGCTCGGGGCGGACATCTTCCTGAAGCTGGACCGGTTCAACATGTCCCTCGATGCCCTGGAATCGTATCTCAGGCATTACCCCAGGGACATCGACGCACTCAGGAAGAAGGGGCTCGTTCTCATGATGCTCCACCGCGACGCCGAGGCCGAAAGGCTTCTGCTTTCCGTGGCAAGGCGGGAGAAGTACCGTGTTCCCTCCACACTCACATACCTGGCCCTGCTCGAGGCAAAGGCGGACAGACTGGAGGAAAGCCTTCACCTTCTTCTTCAGGCGAAGGACCTTGCCCCCTTCGACGAGAAGATCGAGCACAGCCTGCTCCGGATAGAGGCCCTGAGGGTCCAGATGCGCAGAAGCGCCATAGAGGACCGTTCCCTGCCCATGGAGGACCTTGTCCCCGGAATGACCGCCGGGATGCTGGGGCTTCACGGATATTCGCCGGACACGGCCAGAGCGGCATCGGAGGCCTGGAGAAGGTTCTGCGCCGAGAACACGCCCACGGGAAGAAAACCCGAGGCCTGGGCCGCCGCCCTGGAGTACGCCGTTACCCGGGAGGGTCCCCACCACACCCAGGAGCAGCTCGCCGGTGAATACGGCGTATCCGTCTCCCAACTCAGGGACCATTTCCAGATGCTGAAGGGCTCCGTGGAGATCCCCCGGTCCAATCTCCTCGAGAGAATAGCCGGGGAGGGGTCAGACCTCCTCCGTCAGGCGAAGGGAGAGGAAATAGCCGCGGTCCTTGCGGAACTGGGTTCCGGGAAGGACAGATTCCAGACCGCCGCGGAAGCCGCTTCATGGGTTTTCGACAGGGTAACCCCGGTCGACGAACTCCAGAGACGCGAGATGGAAGAGTTCGTTGCATATATCTGGCGCAGAAAGGGATACGGCTCATAGCCCTTGCCCTCCTGATGGCTGACACCGGCAACCTGGGGGACCATTGCATTCAGAGGGTAGTTGACAGACTCTTTATGGCAGACCAGGTTGAGTTTTCAAGCCCGAGGGCATCTCCGAAGGGGGTAACTGTCATACTGTATACTGTCCAGTCCAAACCGCTATATCCCATGTAACCGGCGGACAGGTAAGCCCTGAACTTGAAACCGATCCATGTACCGGGATCAGGATCGCTGAGAACGAAATGAACGGGATCTGTGACCCAGATGATACCGCCGCTGCCGCTGTTGTTGAAGATATCCTCTCCCCACCCTGAATGGCTGGTCCAGAGCTGTATCCTGCTGGAATAGAAATCGCCCTCCAGAGTGACACAATGTTCTATATGGATCACCACCGAATCGGTGCCATCGGGTACGAAATAGATCCCCGGTGAAGAGGTGACAGAGCCGAATTCAGCGCTCCAGTCATCCCACTGCACCCCATTGCCCGCATGGGCTCCAGGATGGTTGAACTCCCACTCATCGTTAACCCAGCCGTCGGGCAGAGCTGAAAAATCCGTACTCCTAACCTGAGCGATATAAGG